>Ga0181612_171720_pt1 | contig 36145 bp, 16 predicted proteins | sample HoacroProtozoa21_FD_119630 | JGI IMG/M metagenome (GOLD analysis project Ga0181612, IMG submission 119630) | Hoatzin crop microbial communities from Cojedes, Venezuel. Combined Assembly of Gp0051906, Gp0051904, Gp0051908
ATCAGCTTTTGATTAGATATTGGCTAAACTGACTGATATAATTAGTATTTTCACTGGTACAGAAATGATTTATTATTGTGTTATTCATAAGAATCGAAATAATCACCTCCTCCTGCCATACCAGAACATGATCTCTTAGTGACTGGGGTTCTGCCATGTGAGTTAGGTGTTTTGCTCATCACCTCAACACACAAGAGCTCATTATTTTTCTGTTAAACCTAAAACCAAAGCTCAATAACCTGTTACTCATCCACAGAAAATGCTGTGCATAGAGAAACCATTATGATTGTACAAGAAATCATAGAAAACCATTTTCTTCTGACATGTGCATATCTTTTTACTATATCTATGCAAATGTTTCGAAAGTTTAAAAAAAAATTAACTGAACTCCTACAGAGTCTTCAAAATTTGGAAACAACAAACAGCAATACTACAGGTTCAAAGACAGTATAGAAGTATCCATACATACATGCCCACAAAATCCACCTATGCATCTCCTCTCTGGAAGGACATACTTTTCTTACATTACCACACAGAACAAGAGAAATGTCTAGAAATTATATCAGTCCACTGAATTTAAAATGTAAGTCTTTTTCAAACACACCTTTAATTTTCACCATGTTCTTCCAAAAATGACAATATGTAGGAAGGCTGGGTTTGTTTTGGGGTTTCTTTCTTCTATAGCAGGTAAGAAAACTCAGCACTTCAACTCCTCACAATTTCACAGTCTGACAGTAAGTCCCTTGAGCCTCAAAAGCATTTAACAGAAGTTTTTACTTCAGCTTACATCTAGCTTCCTCCCCATGTTGCTGTGATGTCTCTGGTTCTACTCCTAGAAACTGACTTTGGATCATCCTTCATATCTGTTTGGTCAAAGTAATTTAAAGTAGCTTCAGGAATTCTATGTACTAGTGTAATTATTATCCATCACACCAAACCATTTGGATAACTGTTTTTATTACACAGAATCAGCTCACATACCACCGGTAAACTTTCAAGCACACAGTCAAAAAGACCAGACCACCTTTCAAGTACTTTTTGCCTTATTAACACAAACAGTTACTGATTTGCAAACATGTAATTTAGTCCTGCACAGCTGCTCTCCAGGCCCCATAATCCATTCTTGTGTTCTCAAGAGAATAAACAGCAGAAATTCCCCCTACAGAAATTGCTGAATTACCTCCCTGCTTTTGTTTGCAAGCAGGTGGCACCTTTTATAGGCCTAATCAATCCAGCCCCATTCAAGTATAAACTGTAAATGCAAACAAACCTGCTTTGATAAAAAAAGGGTTCAAGTTTTACTATAGGGCCCTCACTGTGAGAGGCTGCTTGATATTACAAAAAATTGAGTTTCTATTTTTAAAACAAGCAGCTCAGTACTGCTGAAATTTTACCTTGATTAGGCAACTTTTATTGTCATCACACTCACCTGATTTTAAAGTTGCCTTCTCAACCCTCAATCCTTAGGAATACAGTGGATCAGGTGTTCATATGTGTTCTCTATTAAATCAGGGCCTCTGATCTTCACCTCACCCAGATCCTCAAACTGTAGCATTTCTATAGAATACTCCTTTGACTGGCGAAGAATGACAGTTCATTAACCTACCTATAATCTTTTAACAGAATGTGATTAGCCCAGTTTTGCCACACAGACTACATTACTCCACACCTGCAACTTCTTAGCCTGTGATTCCGGGATGTAAGGAACTTGTCACGTGAAGGTTTGTTGGTTTGTTTGTTTTTTCCTGGATTATCTTTTTTTCTCATCTCAGAAGTACTGACTGTTACTTGCCTCTGTGGAAATCCAGCCTCTTGTTGGTATGAACTTGCAGGTATAGCTGTGAATACACATCCCCTAGCATACCAGTTCTAAGAAGCCCCAGTATTCCTAGCCAAGGAGTTGTTTGTGTTAATTTTTCAGGCAATGTTCTTCTCATATCATGCAATGAAATACTAGTTATTCCAGGCCACCTGGAATTATTTGAATCAGTTCTTTATCTTGTGTGTTCCCCATTTATTGATCTTTCTAGCAAGCATGTCTTTCTCAATAAAGAGTGGCATTGACAAATTAAATTAGAATCATGGAATTAATTTCTTTGCTACAAGTGTTGGAATGAAATTGACTCATTTGCTATGAACAATTGGCAGCTGTTAGCCCTAGGCTGTGCAATTGTTTCCACTTGTAAGTTGGCTTAATAAACTGTAGATTGAGCATTTCTTACCTGTAACGTTTGATTTGATTATTTAAAGTGAAGAGACTGTGCAGATCCCACACACTAATATAATTAAGTGAAGGATTTGAAAGAAAGCATTTTTATTAGATGAAAAATATTTCTTACTTCTTTGTAACTAAGCTTTTACCTATCTAATTTATAAAATAACTATATAATTACCAACTGCTATTCATATTTTCACACTTTTCTTCACTCGCACAAAATGACTAAAATCATTAAGATGATAACTTTTAAAAATCTCTTCCCACTGACAAAATCTCTGGGCACTTACAGCTCTGAGTGTGTTGTAATTGCGGTAGTACTCCAAAGTGCTAATGGCACTTAAGCTAACAAACTCATTAACAACGACAAAGACACAGGGTTAATAAAGGCAGACTTTATTTAATTCTTCTTTTTATTGTGATAATATGAAGTTGTATTTGTTCCCTGTAGTCTTGATAGCAACAGGTAAGTTAACAGCTTTGAGATCTATCCACCTGAAAAATACATAATTCTTAATTTTCTTCAAATAGTTCTTTCTATTTCTTACCTACAGTATGAGCAATACTATTCAGTAATATAATTAGACAATAAAGGCATTTTTTATCCTTAATCTAATTTTACTGACACTGGGTCAATTGCCCAAGAATAAACTGGAAAAGTCTTGTATGTAAACCAGTATTTCAGATGCAGTAAACTGATTTCAGTGCTTTCAAAAAGAATTCTTGGTGAAGTTTTTCACATTAGTTGCATGTTTCATACCACATGCTCTATGATCTGTTCCTGATGTTGTAATCATATTAATAATATCCATGTAGTCATACAAATAGCCAAAATGTACACATAGCTTGCAAAAAAAAAGCAAATCTCGGAGCAGTGTGGTCTGTCATATCTGACACTATAAATTTATTACATTTTATTTATTTTTTGTAATAATTTTAAATAATAAATTTTAATAATCTATTTTTTAAGCTTCTATATGTACGTTAGTGATAAAAGGAAGATTAGGGAACATTCCAGCCTGGTTACCTGGGATGTGGAGAAGGCTGAGGTACTCAACAAAGTTTTTGCCTCAGTCTTCACTGGCAAGTGCTCCAGCCACATCACTCAAGTCGCAGATGGCAAAGGCAGGGACTGGAAGAATGAAGATCTGCTGACTGTAGGAGAAGAGTACATTCATGACCATCTAAGGAACCTTAAGGTGAAAAAGTCATGGAATCATACAATGGTTTGGGTTAGAATGGACATTAAAGATCATCTACTTCCAACCACCCTGCCATGGGCAGGGACAACTTCCACTGGACCAGGTTGCTCAAAGCCCAGTCCAGTCTGGCCTTGAACACTCCCAGGGAGGGGGCAGCCACAACTTTTCTGGGCAATCTGTTCCAGTGCCTCATCAACCTCATAGTAAACAATTTCTTCCTTATATCAAGTCTAAATCTGCCCTCTTTCAGTTTAAAGCCATTCCCCCTTGTCCTATCACTACATGTCCTTGTAAAAAGTCCCTCTCTAGATTTCTTGTAGGCTCCCTGCTGGTACTGAAAGGCTGATACAAGGTCTCCCTAGAGCCTTCTTTTCTGCAGACTGAACATCCCCAACTCTCTCAGCCTTTCCTCACAGGAGAGGTGTTCCAGCCCTCAGATCATTTTTGTGGCCCTCCTCTGTACCCTCTCCAATAGGTCCATGTCTCTCCTGTGCTGAGGGCTCCAGAGCTGGAGGCAGGACTCCAGGTGGAGTCTCACCACAGCAGAGTAGAGGGGCAGAATCACTACCCAAACCTTTCTATGATTCTGAGATTTTTGATCAACTTCGTTCTGTCAACATTACCTCTGTGCCCAGTAATACCATGAAGCAGATCCTCCTGGAAGATCTATCGAAACAGAAGGAAGACAGGGAGGTGATTAGAGACAGACAACATGGTTTCACCAAGTGCAAATTGTGCCTGAGTAATCTAGTTGCCTTCTACGACGGAGTAACTGCATTAGTGGACCAGGGAAGAGCTGCAATTGTTAACTACCTTGACTTCTACAAGGCCTTTGAAACAGTCCCACACAATATTCTTGTCTCTTAATTGGAAAGAAGGTTTTGAAGGATAGACTAGTGCAATAGATAAGGAATTTTCTGGATGGCTGCATCCGAAGAGTGATGTTCAATGGCTCAATGTCCAAGTGGAAACCAGTAACAAGTACTGTCCCTCAAGGGTCTGTACTGGTACCAATACTATGTAATATCTTCATCAGTGACATAGACAGTGGGATTGAGTGCACTTTCATCAGTTCTGCAGGTGATACCAAGCTGAGAGGTGCAGCTGATTTGCTAGAGGGGAAGGATGCCATGCAGAGGGACCTTGACAGGCTTGAAGAGTGGGCCTGTGCGAACTTCATGAAAATCAACAAGGCCAAGTGCAAGGTCCTGCACATGGGTCAGGGCAACCTCCAGTACTAATACAGGCTGGGGGATAGACAACAGCACTGTGGAGAAGGACTTGTGGATACCAGTGGACAAAAAATTGGGCATGAGCCAGTAATGTCTGCTTGCAGCCCAGAAAGACAATCTTATCCTGTGCTACATAAGGAGAAGCATGGCCAGCAGATCAAGGGAAGCGATTCTTCCCCTCTACTCTGCTCTGGTGATTTCCCCCACCTGGAGTACTGCATCCAGCTCTGGAGCCCTCAGCACAGGAAAGACATGGACCTATTGGACCAGATCCAGAGAAGGGCCATAAAAATTGTCAAAGGGATGAACACCTTTCCTGTGAAAAAAGGCTGAGATAGTTGGGGTTGTTCAGCCTGGAGAAGAGAAGGCTCTGGGGAGACTTTATTGGGTGCCTTCCAGTACCTAAAGGGGGCTTGTAAGAAAGACGGGGAGAGACTATTTACCAGGGCCCGTAGGGACAAGACATTGAGTAACAGTTATAAACTGAAAGAAGGTAGGTTTAAATTGGACATTAAGAAGATTTTTTTCACATTGAGGGTAGTGAATCGGTGGAACATGTTGCCTTGGCAAGTTGTGGATGCCTGATCCCTGGAAGCTTTCAAGGTTGGGTTGGTGTGGCTTTGGGCAACCTGATCTAGTGAAAGGTGTCCCTGCCCATGCAGGGTGGGTGGAACTAGATGACCTTTGCGGGTCCCTTCCTTCCCAAACCATTTTATGATTCTATGATTTTAAGAGTAACATCCTATAATAAGACATGATTATAAAGTAAAAGGCTGATATATGAAGTTTCCCTGACATAAATGCTTGACTCCTCATTCTGTATAAACTATTGATTCAATAGTATTAACAAAGACAGCAGAAAAATACATCTGAATTAATGATTTCCAAATAAACATCTCATTCTGGTGGAATTTTTATTAACTTGTGGAAGGACATAATATATGGCAAACAGTAGTGTGATATGAGTTACCAAGTTACCAAGAGACCCAACTGAGTGGGAGTTTACAGCATATCAACTAGTTTATGTACTTGTGTGTACATATCCTTATATTCTAATCTTGATGTAAGCGGAAGAGATCTCACTCCAGAGGCTGCCTCAGTTTAGATTAGCTGTGGTTGATAGTCTCATTAGAACTGCTATTATATGTCACCTTTCAAGTCTATATTAAAAGTACAAGGCATCTTAGCTAACACATTATAAACTGCTTATTTAACAATAAAAGGTAATCGTGATAACAGGCTTAGTTAACTGTATGTTTTAACAAAAGCTTGCAGAAATTAGTATGTCAGAGGCTGTTGAACTGCTCTTGCTCTAGCAGGACCAAACTGAAATCTTACTTTACAGTAATGTGCAAGATCTTGGTTACAGCAAATGGATAAAAGTAATTTTGTCCTGAAAAAAAATGTGTCAGACTTGTGCAGACATTTGCTTATATTTGGGCACATGGAAAATATGCATGTTTACATGTATAAATGCACAGTTAAATTTATTTGGGGGCAATAAAATTTACCATCAAAAGTGGAGGTCAAAGTAAATTTAGGCAACATCTCAGTCACAGACAGTCATTCTTAATGTCCCTGAGTCCCATAAATGCATAAGTATTCAAAAGTTAATGAATTATACCTCCAAGTACCAAAAATTGCTATCACTGTGTCAGGATTTAGCAGCGATGTACACTCAAGAGGAGCTGGGATCTTAATATTAAATATTCCACTGACGACTGCAGCCCTGTAACCCAGCAAATATAGTAATAACATTACTGGTAACAGGCTGCATGTCTTGTACTGATTTTACAAATACTCAGGAGTGAGTTCAGTGAGCGGTGAATTCATCTACAACAACAGAAACCTTTTTTTTGTATCCTCCTTAATCTGCTGGTAATGATATTAGCCTCCATCACCTCCTCTTCTGGACTGAAGGAACAAAACTGAAGATTTATTGGTCTAGAAAGAAAGAACCAGGTAAGATACAACTCTGGACATTACACACAACTAAAAATAAGAAGGTTGTGGATTCTGATCTCTACTTCAAGAACTACTCGCATGTTTCACACAAAACATTATTTGGATAGCAATATGCAAATACTAAAAGGCTGGAAATCCTGTAATAGCTTTAGCTAATGACTGAAAAGATTGTTCTGCATGGCAAGCATCCTCACAGGTAAGATGTCATGCTAGCCCACGGTATGTGATATGATAGATATTTTGGAACATAGATTTGATTATTTTCAGGTAGGAAGGAGCATAAAACCTATATTACTATGATTTCTGACTGCAGCTGAAGCAGAGCAGTAAGAGCTAATGTGGTGGGTTAACCCTGGCCAGCAGCCATATGCCCATGCAGCCCCTCACTCCTTCCCACTCCTCAAGAGGACAGGAGGAGAAAATAAGATGAAGAAGCTTGAGGGTTGAGACAAAGACAGGGAGATCATTTGCCAGTTACTGTCCTGGGCAAAACAGATTAATCTTTGGGGAAATTAATTTAATTTATTGCCAATTAAGTTGTATTTGGATGGTGAGGGGAAAAAAATAATTAAACCACCACCTTCCCCTATTTCCTCTCTTCCCAGGCTCAACTTCACTCCTTTTTTTTTTTCCTCTACCTCCTCTTGACTGGTGCAGAGGGGATGGGGAATAGGCAGTCATGCTCAGTCCATAACAGGTCCACTCTGCTGCTCCTTCCTCCACAATTAGGGAAATTATTTCCTACATATTCATATCCTCCATATTAAAAGAAATTGAGAGAAAATAATCTATTCTTACTATGAATAGCTTCAGTAAATAACTGGATAAATATTTTCTTCCCCTTTTTTATCTTGCTTCCTTTTAAGGGAGACATTGTATTTCATTTTTATTACTATAGTCACCAGCTTTTCCAGGTTGGTTCCTAAGTTAATGGTGTGATGCTTCCATTTTCAGAGTCATCAAGTCTTCTTAAGCACAACCTTCTCTCCTCAATGAAATGAAAACACAGCTGAAGTGAGTAATTTTAAAGGGGACATTAAATACTTTTTTATACTTATATTGTAAATAAAGGGATAAAACACTTCTGTAGTTTAAATGCTAATATGTACTACATGCTCAAAACAAGCCACAAATGAAAAAAACACAATTGTAAAAGCCTTGGGAAGACACGTCTTTGGTACAAGCTGAGAAAGACTGTAGTGCCAGTGTGCCATTCTAAGTTAAATGAAAGCCCATGTATGCAGCAGGGGACAAAACAAAAAAGGCTGCTGTTACTAACACAGAACCCAACAACATAAATGAATGCAGATGGACTTAACTCTTACAAAGACTTTTATTTGTACTCAGAAGTGCCTGCACATGAACTGAGGTTGTACAACTGTATCTGAATTATAAGTTTTCATCTTGTTTCTTTTACTGGTTTCCATTGCTGTTATCTGTGCTGACTTATTTAGGGGAAGAATTTTTTAGGTTTTTTTTGTCTTTTACATTTGGCTGTAGAAGTTGCTCAGGCTATTAGTACATGTATAGATTTGCTATTTGATGGAATTTCCAGGGATATACATGTATTTTTAATTTACATTGGGCCAATGCATTTTTTTTATTTAAAAGGATTAAAAATGATGGACATTTAATTATTTTTTGTGGGCTTTATGGTATTGAAACATAATTGTTTCCTTAGTGTGTTGAATTCTTATGGTCTCACTGCAATAATTTCTTTCTAGATGGATACAACTGAGACTTCTTTTATTTTTAAAGATAATAAATAAAAAGATAACATGATGTTTGCTTTCTCTGCCTTCCACAAACCAAAGAAATTCTAATTTAGTTTACATTTTGCACATCTAAGAAAACACAAAACTTCTTCGAGAAACTCTTAGTCTGTCTAAAGTGTATTTATTTAGTGTGTCTTCTGGTCATTTCTAGTCTTCTCTCTTCATTTCTAATGTCTCCAGGCATTTATCTGAGAAATTACATGGGCTGAGGTCTCTAATTACTAAATTCATGCTATTTTGTCAACAAACTCACATTAGTGAAGACAGCTAAAAGCTGTGTGAATGTTCATTCTACCTGAAAGTACAGCACGGTGCCAGAGCAATGTCTTGGTCTTCTTAAAGGCCTAATCCATGAAGAGAAGAAGAAAGAGTGTGACCCTTCTATCATTCAGAAAATGAAGGCACCAACAATGATTTGTTCATCAAAGTAGTTTTGGGACTGCTGTGTCACTTCACCCTGTAATATCATTATGAAGGATTTCATCCATCTGTCCTCTTAATTCACTCATGTTCTTTCATCCTCAGCAAAAGATAGATTTGCCCAACCTGTTAAAAAGCTGTTTATTATCACAGATGAGCCTAATCTAGATGTAAGGATTACAGTTTCTCACATTCTTCTTTCCAGATTCAGAACTCTAGATCCAAGTTTCCTTGCCTATGACAAAATTCAAATTCAAGCCCCGTCTTTGATTTGTACTGTCATTAATGATTGTTTTATTTTGCTGAAGCATTTCTGCTCTCTTTATATCAAGGAACAATTAAAGATTAGAGAGACAAGATGTCTGTGAATTCTCCACATAAAATTTTTTAAACTGTAAATTAAATTGAACGAGTACTTTTCTTTCAGTTTTAAGACAAAATAATATTAACCTTTGTTCCCAAATTGATTGTTAATTATATAGAAATAAGATAATGAATCATTATGGGTATTTCTACTCTGTTTCAGACAATAGAATCATTCTAGCTGCTGTTAAAAATCTTTAAGCCTAATTTTTTACAAAATATGCACAGTTAGGTAGAAGGGAAGAGAGCAGGTGAAAAAGAGAAGACAGGTAAAACTGGTGACATTAAAAATGTTCTATTATATATGTGACACTTTCCCAGAGCAGTTGTGATGTACTACTGATGCCATATTCAGACTGGAACATTGATTTACCTTGAACAGCTGTAATAAATTGTGATTGTAGTATGTGTTTGACATTGTTGGTTGAATATTCCAGTCTTAGATTTCAAACTTTCAGACCTACATATACATTCTTAGGATGTCATCTTCTCTGAATGTCACTACAGCGACTGATGACTTTCTATGGAATTAACCATATTCACAAGTATATGGCAGAAACAGAGCTCTTAAAATAAGGTGTTGTGATCATACTAGGGTGAAAAATAACCTTTTTTCTGTTTTAATTAAACAAAGCAGAACCCAAAACTTCTCCTGCAATTGTCATCAAAATAATTGTTACTAGTATTCGTCATCACTCTTAACAGACATTCTTCTGATCCCTTATGTCTTTAGATGTTGCCCTTTATGATTTTTTCTGCCTAGAATTAGTATCTTGCACTTAAGAAATATCTTTTCTTGTATGCATCAGATATATTTTGCAGTTATTTGAAGTTATAATATTGTTTTCTGTTGTATTATGGTCCATATTTTGTTGCAGATGACACCAGTAATTCCTCAAAAAACATATGTGGGGTGTTTTTTTTCTCTCTTAGTAATTAATTTCCCAAAGAAATAAGTGTGAATTTTCTTTTCTGAATCCACTGGTTGCTTGCTTTCTTTCTCCTAAACTTTTTAAAGTTTTATGGAATATTTCTGCAACAGACAACATTATATCACTTTGTTAGAATATTCATTATTTTTTACCATATTTTCTATCACAAAATTATAAAAATATTTCTTTTAAAAGTAACTGAAAAATATATCTTTACATTGAGTCAAAAACTCAAAAACTATAACAAAGCTGAAATTCAGTCTATAGCTTAAAAGCAATATTTTTGCAGCTTTTTCTTTTTTTTAATTTTTTTGGATGGGGGGGAATAGCTAGCACATCGTGGAAGTTCTTCTTCACCTTCTGTTTGCACTCAGGAAGCTACACCTATAAAACCATCCACCTTTCAGTCCATCGGTAAAAGAAAGACACTGACAACCAGGAGTGAGTCTAGCAGGAGATGACCAAGATGACTAGGGTGTAAAACAGGAGTATCTGCTGTGAGCATAAATATCTCAGAAGGGTTGGCTTGTTTAGCTTTGAGAAAAGAAGGTTAAGGGTAGAAATCTAATTACTATCTTCCACTATGTGAAGGTGAGTTATGTAGAAGATGAAGTCATACCTCTCTCAGTGGTGCCCACCAAAAGTGCAAGCAGTGCTCTCACAAATCGCAGCAAGAGAAATACCATGGACATTAAAATTAATTTAAATTTTAAAATATCACACTGAGAGAGGTTAAGCATGGGTGCAAGTTGACTACATGTCATAGGATATACGTCTTTGGCAATTTTCAGAACTAGATCAGGCAAGACCCTGAGCAATCCAGTCTGATTTTGAAATTAGCCCTGCTTTGAACAAGAGGCTGAACTAGATGACTTCCTGAGGTCCCTTCCAACCTCAGTTATTTTATGTTTCTATAGTACTCATTGTAATCTGATTCAAATGATATCATATTGCCTCACTGAAATTCCAGATCCAATGTAGTAGAAAAATAGAGGACTAGAAGTTTTCTTTTATTTCACTGAGCTCAATGTCTGCTCATAAATGTCAGGATCCATCTTCAAAGTGTTCCATTTCTTGTCCTTGATATGCTTATTAAAGAAATCTTATTTGTCTTCCCATTTCAAGTCTATTTTTTTTAGCAATAAAATTGATCCATTTCCTCTTACGGCAGTAATGTCATTTCATTCTTATCTGCTAGAGGAACTACAATCCCTTATGTAGGCTACAGTCACATTCCTCCTCAGCTCAAGTAGTTTTGTGTGAGAGAACGTGACATAAAGATGCCTGAACTAGCTCTGAGTGATGTGGCACATTTATACATCTTTATATGGAAAGACAGAGCCAATACGTCTGCATCAGGACCATCTAACAATCAGTATAATCAGTCTTGCTTGTCATCAGCTAATTGGAAAAGAAGTAGATGAATCCCATACTCTGTGACTTATGTAACCACATCTCTTTCCTCCTGTTGTTTCCAGCCAAAGCACACACCACTGTACATGAAAAATTTTCATTATTGGTCTCTATGACTTCTACGTGATGAATTTTATTCTCTCCTTCCTGAATTACTTTAATAATTTTTTGTCATTTGCTAAGTTGTCCTTTCAGCTTGTACGCCAAATTTGTTAATGAATATATTAAAGTACAGTTAAAGAGCAGCCTCTTTTACTCCACTTATAAAACTCTCCATCTTTATTCATCTTTCAGTACAACCAATGTCCTCTGTCGTGTGGTGAAACCACTTTAGCCATCTTATAAATCTGTCTTATCCGTCTCACCCTTCTTAAACTATATCATATTCTCCTCTATTTTGATTTAATAATTTCATTTGGCCTCCTTTGAAATTAAGATTGGATAAATTTGAGCAAGTGTGTGTTCTTTTGTTCAGAAAACTCGTCATTTTTTTAGGCAGCAAGCTTCTTTGGAAAGATCTACCTTATTTTAAAACAAAATAATTTTTTTTTTCCCAACTTTCAGGTATATAAATAGAATGATGAAAGTAATTTCTATTGTCATAGGAATTCAGTGAGACACAGTTAAAAAAGAAGTTGTACTCTTTTAAGGATGTTTGTAGAAATATTGCTTTAAATGTTTATCACTACTAGGCCAAAACCAACAGCATTTGGGGAAAAATTATCAAAAACATAAAGATTAATGGGAGTAGGAATGTTAATTTATTGTCTCAAACATTTCACAACGTTGTTCCAACCATGAGTCATGCAAAAAGCCTATTCTGATGAAGGATAAAAAACTTTTATGTAAACTGTAGACTGAATTTTCCTATTTAGATTTTCTAACATCTTTTTTTCTAGTTCAAGAATTTTAATTAGATCTTTTTCTACCACTTCACATAAAAATACACGCTCTTTCTCTTTCTAAGAGACTAGAATGGATTTTGTCTTTAAGATGTTTTTAAAACTTTAAAATTTAATATATGCAGAGCAAAATCTACTGAAATGTAGTTCAGAATTCTAAAAGCCACTTTTTCAACCTGTTTTATTTTGCATTAATCCAAATGGATGTGGCCTAATAAGTGTTAAGAGTACAAGTAAATTCATTTTCAAAATCAATCATTTTGTTCCAGAGGACCAAAAATACTAATGGATAATCAAACCCTCCAGTAAGCCTTTTTTTTTTCTTTTTTTAATTTTGACGTGTTCTGTCCATAATTATTTTTTATCGATTCTTATATGTTGACATGTAATAAAATTATACAAAGTTAAAAGATAAATAAAATTGAGTAGCTTTTCCTGGGATTAGAAAATGGACAACACATGCACTGCAAGTATTAGCTACCTGGTCTTGATAAGCTTCATGTAACACCTGTGTTCTGACATCTTCTGGTATCTGGTTGTACAGTTCCAGATCTTAAATTCCCTGGAGAGTTAATTAGGTCAGCCACTGTCTCACTGGCAGAGCTTACTAGTGTCAAAGGCTACTCTGCCTTGCAGTACTACAGCCATAACTTAAAGACAGGTGGTTAAGATTTTAGAACATCTCAGTTAGCTACTGTTCTTGTCACATACCAGAAAGCAATGCTCATAAATCAAAAAGGACCCGAAAAGACCTTTTTTTTAAAGTTTCTTTACTACCCATGCATTTCAAAACTTTTCCACGCTATTTTACTGTTGTTCTATATGTATAGTACATATCTCAAAATAAAAATTCAACAAGATGTTGCTTTTATGCCCTTTGTGCTCCTACCAAAATCTGTTTCAGATAGTTCAGCATATTTTGAACAAACATATAATAAAGAAAAGCACCTGGGCATACATACTGAAGCGTCTTGAAAAGATGCAAGGAAAACTAATTTCTTTTTCAAATGATTGACAGTGAAATGCATTGCTTGCTTGTTTTGCTAGCAATCTAAAGATCTCAGAGTGGAAAGAAAGAATGCTATATATGCCTTACCCTTGTCCTACTTGATATTTGCTGTTTGATCAGAATATTATTTCCATTTTGAAAGTTTGTAAAAATGTATTCAAGAAATCACTACCTTGCATCTTAGGGGTAGAGCAATAGTTACAATAACAAGAAGTCCAAGACTACTGTTCTGCAGAACTTAATGTTACTTAGTTCACTGCTGAAACTTTACACAGAGCTACGGAATTTTGTGGGTCTTCATCTGTGTACAGGACTCCATCTAAGGCTTAATGGAGTTCTGGATTAATCTATTAAATCTCAATTCTAGATTCCCCTATTAATGAAGAAGCAAAAATAAGAATTTAACCATATATGCTGATTTGATACCTCACAAGGTCTGGAGCACCTTCTCTCTCCACTAAATAGAAAAGCAGCGTAAGATATATAGGTCCTAACTTCTGTTTATCTGTCGGGTAATTATAGTTAAAGCAGATTTGTCCATATATGGCATCTAAAAATGCATTTCCACATTGCATTTTCAACAATGTTATTGTTACTACATTGCAATGTTGTACTCTCTGCTGTGAAGAGGTAAGAGATGAAGGGCCAAAGAGGGACCAGTCACTTTCAGTACCTCATAAGATACTGGAAAAACAATCTTGTGGAGTAGTCATTAAAAAAAAATTGAGAAAATTATCAAAATTATTGTATCAGTAATTGTGATCTCTCACTGTTGAAAATTTGTTTCAAGAAGGACACTGACATATTAATCTTTCTGGAACTAGGAATACTATTGTGCAAATAACGTATTTTTCCCCTTATACACACAAAGACAAAACTTGAGCTCAGATCAAGCCAACGGTTGTACACACTTATAGACAAAATGGAAAGCTAAAATCACTAGTTTCAAGTCAACCAGAATGTGTTTGGGGAGTTGTACATGTATCTGTATGAAAGTCAGAGGAAACGAAATACTAGCTCAATAGAAACAGACAGCACTGCTGTTTCCTTTTATCCAAATGTTTTGAAGTATATACTTCTGTCTCGGGACCTGTTTTGTTTCCTGGGAGATGTGAATTCACATTCTTCTTTAAGAAGAAGAGTGGCCTAAAGGCTATGATTAAAGGCACGCTTAAGTGCAACACTACATAGCAATCCTCTTGGTGCTGTACTAACTTACATAAATTATTAATCAAACCCTGACGTAGCAGATGGAATTTGGAATCCCACATCACCATCAGAGACAGAGAGGATTTCTCATTTTTGTCTCTCCAGGAGGGAATCCATACAGAATAAAAAAAACTGAGGAGGGCAGACCACTGGTACATGGGTGTTTAGATATTCTTCTCGGTGGAGGAAAAAAAAGGAAACTTTATTTCCACAATGAATTATGAAGCGTGAATTATAAATTGTGATAAGTTCAGGAATATTATGAGCTAAATAAATCTGTTACACATGAAAACTTCAGAGGTATAGGAGACTGTTAAGGCATAGAAAGATGAAGGCACTACGTGATGCAGCTTAGAAATCCACCTACTTATCTAGGGACCAAGTCTGTACCTTTGAATTCACCAGGCAGGATCACACTCCTGTGGACATGCACAGAAACTCTGTAACAGTTTCTCCATGTCTTCAGTTTGGGTTTTGTCCTCCTTCTGCCTAGGGATACACAGGCAATTATAGGGGATGTCCTTCCCAAGATCAAAAATCTCTACATATTTCTCTTAAAAAAAAGCCAAAACCCATCAATGTATTCCCACTATTAGTTAATATCCTCTGGCTTATTTTAGCACAGTAAATGGACCAAAAATGTCTGATCGTAATATAAACGGTGTTGTCAGAATTTGCAGCAGTATTGTCATAAAATTAATCTTTCTACAGATTCCTTGGAAGTAACTTCTTTATTAGAGTTAGGCCTTCAAGTCACTTGTTTCACAGGTCGAGCAGTGTAGCGTCACTCATGTGAGGCAAAGTTTATGGTTGTATCATTACTGTTCGTGAAAACCACTTGCAGCAAACCCGCAAAATCTTGAACTCCTGTGGAAACTTCAATTCTCTAGTGCCTATTGACCCAGGAGATTTCTGCAGCAACTAGACAACTTTCTGAAACAAGTCAGCCAACTAGAACTTTGTTTAAAATCCATAGCTAGAGGGCTAAAAATCCCGTCTATACAGGCAACCAGCTCTAAACAAAACCTCCTGCAGCCCACAACCTTCCCTTCCAGTTAGCGCAATCATTCCATGTTTGCCATCTTCTTAATTACCCCGTTTCTGACTAATAATGTGTTTCTTCATGTCATAGTAAGACATCTCTACTCCTATGCAAATGTTCCTTTAAGCCATAAAGAAGCAAACTTATTCCTGCTTGTGGAACCACAGACAAAAAGGTCCCTTCAATCCAGGCAAACAAATAAAAGCCATATCTGTAAACCAAGTCAAGCATGTTTTAACGGAAATACAGAAGTTCTAATGTCATGTATTTTATGGTATCTAAAAGGAAATTTTCTCTCCTTAGTGAAATAAAGTGTTTCAGGCTCATTAAAACCAAGAAAAATGTTTCAAAAACCCCAAAACACTGTGATGAATTCTTAATGAAATGCTTTAAAAATTTCCTCTTATTAAAATTGACATTATGACTTCTTGTCCTTGCTTAAAGCAATCAAATTTTAAATTTTATGAATTTTTCACAGAACGGATATTCATTTGATCAGCTTGGAATTTTTATCTTTCTAAATATTATGACCAGATCAAAAGTAGTTAAGATAAGTTTTTTTTATTGCTTCTAGAATATAAAGTCTTATCTTTAAGAGAAGTTTTCTAAACAAGATATCAGTAATCAGTCTCTGTCTGAAATTACTGCCAAGTTCATTTGCTTTGTTTTTAAACAAAACCATTCACTATTTCTCTTTGGTGTCTGATACGGTTACATTTTATATTCCAAATAACAACAAGTACCGTACTTCTCACCTGTAACTTGAATGGAACATTCTGTAAAAGAGATGGTGAAAAGCGAAATCAGAAACTTGGTACATATGCAACACAGTATTGACAAGTATAAATTATTACAGATGAGTAATAATGAAATTGAATTCTGACAACACTATTCACTAATATGAATTTCTGTGGTAATTCCTATGTCTATAGGATTTTTCTCAGTATTGTGGGCTACAGTTACATGTTTATTACAGGTAGCTTCATGCGCTTGAACATTATGGATCATACTTCAAAGTCACACAATGTAATTTTTAAGCAAAAGTTTTCTCAAAATAATGGAGATTCATTGTGACCATACATTTCAGAGCAATGCACAAATTTGTAGGAAATTTGCATCACTGTTTTATAGCTGTCCTGTTTTTGGTAAGAACAGAAGCACTTCTCTTTTAGTAAATCTTCCTTACAGTGAAGTTTTTCTAAGTAACTGCATTTTTCTGAAGCTGGCTGCACATTTTACAGACAGTGTCTTCTCTGAAGCTGATAAAACCTAATGTTTGTAGTCTCCCTGAGCTAACGGTAAGAATGGAATGCAGAAAAAGACCCCTGTTTATAGTTATTACTATAGCAGCCAAGGTCACTGATAGACCTCTTAGGTCTCACAAATGAGGAGTCATAAATATTTGTACTTGCTGGGAGGGGTGGACAGGACAGGTGACCTGATATTGACCAACAAGGTATTCCATGCCATGCACATCATACTTGGTTTAAAGCTGGGGGATCATGAGGGTCTCGGTCTCCTTTTGAAGAGGACCCTGCCCGTTGTCCTGCTTGCAATCCTGATCCATATTCTGATCCATGCTTTCCTGAATCTAGTTCCTGTCTCCAGTTAAGTCCAGTCTAGGACTTCCTGGTGCCTTTCAGCAGCTGCTGGGGGGACACCAGTGTCCCGGCACCCAACTCCAAGAAACTCAGTATCAGTTTTGTATATTTTGTATTTATTTCTCTTATTATTAATATTATTAGTATTATTAGTGTTACTAGTAAAGCTGTTCTAATATTAAGTTTGTAAGTCTCTCTCCCTTTTCCTCCTTTTCCCTTCCCTTGGTGGCAAGGTGGGGGTTAATAGAGAGCATCTGCCACTCGGTTTATTGCTGCCCTGCTCTAAATAGTGACACATTTAGTGGCATCCAACATGTGTCTCCAGGGCTCAAGAGCAGTTCAAATCCAGGCTCCGACAGGAGAAGACCCAGGCTCAGTCGAGAGAGTATAAGGGTTCTTTTTGAGAATTTTGAAGAGTTTGAAATTAAAGCAGGAAGCTTTCATCCACCATGCCGAGTTCCTTGTCATTAAGCTCAATGTTATATGATATCTCTCTAGGGATTTGTTCAGAGCTAGGTGTCTAGGTGGCACTGTTGTGGTTGTTTGGCAGTGTTTTTGTGCTCCTGCTACAGCCCTTGCAGCCACTCCCCGTCCAACAACAGCCCCTGCAGTAACTCCACCTCCAATAATAGCCCCTGCAGCCACTCCGCCTCTGACAACAGCCCCTGCAGGCACTCCACCTCTGACAACAGATACTGCAGGCATTCCACACCCAATAATAGGCTCTGCAGCCACTGTGACCCTGACAAATGACACCTCAGCTATGCCAGCCTTGGTGATTGCCCCTGTGGCCATTCAAACCCCCACAGCAGGTAATGTGATTACTCAGGGGTCAGTGGTATCAGTTGCCACCGTGGCCAAAAGGAAATACAGAAGAAAACCAGACCAGGGAGATGGCACATCATCATCATCAGAACCAGAGATAATTATCCACTCCTTACCCCTGGAGGAGCTGCGAGGCATAAAAAAACATTTTAGCCATCATGATGGTGAGTCACTTACCACCTGGTTGGTTCGATGCTGGGATAACAGGGCTGATAGTTTGGATTTAGATGGCAGAGAAGCCATGCAGTTAGGATCCCTGGCCAGAGATGGCGGCATTGAGAAGGCAACTAGGGAAAGAGCAGAAAATCACTGCCTCTAGAGGTGAATTGTGTGGGCAGTGAGGAGCAGCTATCCCTGTAAGCATGATATCATTTGCCACCTAAACAAGTGGACAACCATGGAGAAAGGCATTAAGTATCTGACAGAGTTAGCTGTGCGAGAGATAATTCAGAGCGACCCACCAACAACTGTAAATCCTGACGAAGTGCCTTATACCCGACCCTTATTGCAGAAGGTTATGCAATGTGTGCCATTGACATGTGTCCACTTATTGGCAATAATGAACTTAATACAAGATGACGAGACAGAAACTGTGGGTGAAGTGGCCACCAAATGGCGGCGGTTAGAACACAGTGTATCATCACCCCTACAGGCCTGTGTCTCAGCAGTGGAGAAGATGACTAAGACAACAGAGAAAAAGGAGCACAGGTTACAAAAAATACTTCACAAATTGTCCACTATGGATGACAAACTCAACTTTCTATGTACAGGAGCCCATGTCAGAGCCACTAGGAGAAGATGCCTTTTTGTGGGATCAGTTTGAGAGAAACAGAACAGGCCGCCGAGTAACTTGTGGTTTGTCCTGCATGACCAGGGGTAAGATACGAGGAAATGGGACGGAAAACCTATTGATGACCTAGAGGCATGAGTACATGAGTCAAAAAAGAAAGTTCTCAAGAGAAAAATTACTCTAGTTTCCAGTGGGGAATTCTCCAGACAGGCGAGGTGGAATCATATCCCTCCCTATCAGACTTGTATAAAAAGGATTAGAGGGGCCCTGCCTCCAGCCAGGTAGAGGAGAGGGCCAACCAAGTTTATTGGACTATGTGGATTCGATGGCCTGGTACGTCAGAACCACAAGAGTATAAAGCTTTTGTAGACACTGGCGCACAGTGTACTATAATGCTATTGAATCATAAAGGAGCAGAGTCAATCAGTATTTATGGAGTGACGGGGAGTTCTCAAGAATTATCGGTATTAGATGCCAAAGTGAGCCTCACAGGGTATGTGTAGAAGAGTACAGGCATGGAATCTTAAGAGATGGGGCACAGCATGTGCTCCTCCCACTTCCACCTGCTGTAAACAACTCACCCATTATCAGTTAGAAAAAATGCAGAACTGAAGCTGTGAAAACCTTTTTTGTAGGGGAAACAAAGAAGAAAAAAATGCAAAAATTTGAATATAATACAGAGTTGCAGACCACTGGAGAAAAAGCAAGGCTTAAAATCGTGATGGAATACATACAAAAATAACCCCAGATGAATCAAAGGTGTGTGAAATAAAGAAGGCAGGAAGAAGGAGCAAAGAAGAAGAAACCTACATCAACATCACATTCCTTATGGTAGAGGACTTGAGAGAGGACTCCAGATGCTGATAACTTACTGTAGATCCCACCAGACCAAAGTTAGAGACAGGAACTCAGAGGAGCGCTGGAAGGGTGAAAACACCACCAGGAAAATGGTAGCAAACATTTTTAAATATGTTTTTATCATTATTGAGACTTTTTTCAGTATAAATTTCTTTTTATTTCTTCTAATTAAATCTGGACTGCTGATATTTCTCTGATTAAATTATTAAGATTTCATCTATACTAATAATAAATGATGGGCTTTACACATTCTGTCTCCTTTTCAACAGTAAAAATGCTTTGAGGATAAAAAGAGAAAGGAGCTGGTGCAGCAGTCACTCAGGATTTTGGAAAAGAGCAAAGAAAGGACTCAAGTATCATTTTCCTGTATGAGAAAGCTAGATGTTCTTCTGGGCCCACCAGCTGGTAAAGTTCCATAAATTACGCCAGTCAAGTGTCTTGTTTCTGGTCTCTCTATTTAATAAAAAAAAGGCGCCCTTCTGAATTTCACTGCTACACAAGTAAGTATATTTACACTAATGAAAAACATAAAGTAGAGAAGAATGAGGAAATGAGATACACTATATTTTTTCTGCTGTTGCTAGTCAGAATTTGCAAAATAGATATAATAATTGTTTGAAGCTGGGGAACTGGGTATTCAATTATTTATTTGATCTTGAAATGTTGAAAGCTACTGTTAATTTCTATTGTTTTGTTGAAATAAAATCCTTTGTTATTCCTCTTTTTCATTTAATATTGGTATATTCAAATATATGACAATGAAAAGCAACAAAAACGATTAGAGTTGAAAATAAGAACAAAAAAATATCTATAAATATCTAACTTGGCAACTGCAAAGCTTCCTAACAGCCATTCACTTTTAATGGCTCCCAGATACCAGCAAAGCATTGCGATTAGACTTATGCATTATTCATGCAGAACAATAACCCTCTATGATTATGAACTACTTACATATTAGTACTTTGCACTTAACAGTCATAGCAAAAATCAGAGAGGGAAGTAAGACAGAGCAATAAAGACAGGTGAGCTAAGAGATGATGTTCAGTTTTTATTAACTAGATATAATTATTCATCACAGCAAACAAGTATTGAGGAAATCATTTATACTCCTTGTCAGAAGGAAGAGTGAAACAGAGAATACCAATAAAAAAAGACCACGATACAAAATGCTTTAGCATTAGAAGCTGTTTAAACCCAAGAGGAAGTGTGAAATAACCATTGTCATATATATTGTGCATGTTTTGAATAGGCACTGTAACTTATTGCACAAGCCACTAGAACTGGTTTCAGCTTGTTTCCCAGAAGTTTTTCACAGGTGCTGGGCCTGACTGCTCTCATTTACATCAGCAGACATAAAGGATTCTCATTTAGAGTTAATAGTGTTGTAAAACACCCGAAAACAAATGCTGCACCTACCACACAATGTGCCCCATTTGTGCATCTAGAAATGAGTGCTTTCTGCTATTCTTAAACAGTTCGTAGCATTAGAAACATCTAATAGCACTCCTAAGCTTATCATTACTCTAGTCCTTCATGAGAGAATGCATGCAGCTGCCTTGTTTTACTCTGCAAAAACAATTCACTGTCATCAGAAAGTTTGCGTGATTTTGGGGTATTATACTGTCCTGGTTTCAGTAGCTGTGGTGCTTTGGATTTAGTAGGAGAACATTGGTAACACAGATGCTTTTAGTTGTTTGTAAGAAATCAAGGACTTTTTCCAGTCTCCCATGTTCAGATAATGAACAGGTGTGCAGGAGCTGGAAGGAAGCACAGCCAGACAACTAGACCAAGCTGGCCAATGGAAATATTCCAACCCATGGATGTCATACTCAGTTTATAAAGGGGGGTTGGCTGGCGGGGGCAGGAATACTTTTTTTTCTGTGAGTTCAAATCCGCTCTTGTCCAGGACTTCAAACTTTTCCAGGAGTTTGGTCTTTTTTGGGAGTTATGCGAAATTTGTGAGCTTGGCAAAATCCGCAAAATTCATGAGCTCCAGGAAACGTGTGGGTTCTGCAACTACTGCTCAGGGATCGGCTGCGAATCAGTGGTCAGGCAGTGAGAAAACTGTACTGTGTATAGTTTGTTTTGCACACTCATGCTTACCATTATTATTGGTAGTATTATTAGCAGTATTAATATTTCCTTTGGTATCTTATTAAACTGTCTTTAGATCAACCCATGAGTTTTACTTTTTGTCCATTTCTCCTCCCCATCCCACTGTGTTGAAGGGGAGGGGTGAGTGAGCGGCTGTCTAATGCTTAGTTGCTGACTGCTGGGTTAAACCACGACATATATATATCATCTCATTGTCATCACAGGTAGCTCCCATGACTAGAGTGCTGCCCATGGATGGGTACAGGTGTTTTAGGAATGACAGCTGGTTGTCGTTTATGTGAGAGAGCAGGGGGAATGCACCCTGGGGGTGATAGAGACCTGAGACATCGTGATTAGAGAACAAGCCAACATAAACAAGATTAGTGGGTGTCTGCTGCAGAGTGCCTAATCAGGAAGAAGATGCAGATACGGGTTGCTTCAGATAACTGGAGGAAGTCTTACATTTGGAGGCTTTTGTCTTTACAGATAATCTTCTACAATGAAATAACCAGCTCAGCAGACAAGGAGAGGGAAGTGGATGTTGTTAGTATTGACTTTAATAAGGCTTTTGACATTGTCTCTGTAACATTCTCACAGACAAACTGAAGTATGGAGTAGACAAGTAGACAGTGAGGTGAACTGAAAACTGGCTGAAGTCTTGGGCTTAAAGTGTTGTGACACGAAGTCCAGTTGGAGACCCGTCCACAGTGGTATATCCCATGGGTCAATACTGATTCCAGTACTGTTCAGCATCTTCACTATTGACCTGGATGATGAGACAGAGTGCACCTTCAGCAAGCCTGCAGACAATACAGAACTGCAAGGAATGGTTTACAGGCTAGTTAGTCATTCTGCCCTTTAGAGAGTCCTTGACAGGCCAGAGAAATGGGCTGACAGAGATACCATGAAGTTCAACAAAGGGGAAGGCAAAGTCCTGCCCATGGGGAGGGAAATAACCCTATGCATGTATCTGTGTACACCCTGGAAGTCGACTGTGTGCAAAGCAGTTTTTCAGAGAAGTATCTGAGAGTTTTGGTGCATCGCAAGTTGCCCGTGATCCAGCAATGCACCCCTGTGGCAGCAAGGCCAGAAGCATCCTGGGCTGCATGAGGCAGTGTAGCCAGCACATCAACAGAGGGGGTTCTTTGCCTCTACTTTGCACCAGTGAGGCACATCTAGTGTGTGGGGTTAAGTGCTGGGCTGCCCGGTACAAGAAAAACAGGGACGTATCACAGCAAGTCCAGCCACAAAAATGATTAAGGTTTTGAAATATCTTGTGTAAGAAGAGGCAGAGAGAGCTGGATCTGTTCAGCCTGGAGCAGAGAAGGCTCAGCGGTATTGCAGTCAGAGATGTAAATATTTGATGGCAGGGAGTAAAAAAGAAGGAAGCAGATTCTCAGTGGTGCCCAGTGATACAGGAGACAAGAGGCATAAATTGAAGACAGGAGATCACATTTAAACGTAAACTCTCAAACAGGTTCCCCACAGTTGTGGAGTCTCCATCCTTGGAGACATTCAAAACCAGTCTGGGCACAGCGCTAAGCAACCTGCTGTGGCTGACCCTGCTTGGAGCAAAGGGATTGGGTTAGATGATCTCCAGAGGGACCTTCCTGCCTAGTGAGTGTAAGTTTCTGATCTGCTCCTACTGGCTTCAGGAGAGTAGCTTGCTTCATTTCACCGAATATTTTTCTCCCTTGTCTATGCCCAGCTTCTGCTCTGTTCATTTATTGAGGAACAACACAGCTCCTCAAACTCTCAACCTCCATATTATGAAGGAAAAGGTTTTATCCTCCTCACTTTCCATATATTTTCAGTTACTTTCTTTTGACTCTTTTTTTCTGTAACTTGCTTCTTTTTCCAAATACATTTTTTATTTCCTTTATCAATCCTTTCCACACTGTTTTTCAGGTTCATAACCCCCTTTTTTTTTATTGCCTACCAAGCTTAAGCGTTTATGTGACTGTCTGTTAACCTAAGATCTGAACGCTTCTGAGTTTGCTCTTGCATTTTTGGTATTATTAAAGAGGGAAGTGTTGTCAGTGAGCCTGAGACTGTCTTGTTAAAACAGTGGCAAATATTGTGCAACGCATACATTTTTGTGTGTTAAAATTGTGCAGAGTTTGATGTAATTTAATTTGGAGTAAAAAATAGTTTGAAAACATTAGAGTTTTTATTATTTTTAACTTTGATGCTTAATGGATCAATGGCCTGTTATTAATCCTTTTGACAAAATGATCAAATAAAACCAAAACAGGTAGAACATATTAAAATGCAATGTTTCAGTTAGCTCAAATCAGTTTTCATCCAGAAATTTTCTTTTATAAAAGAATTCAATATCTTACTGTAATTAATGATGGAAAAATATCTGTTGAAGTCACAAACATCATAGCACAGAAATACTTTATCTAGTCCATTCTGCTATTGTTGCCATTATACGTGTGTAAGAAACTAAAACACTGAAAGACTAATTGCAGAGGAATATAATTCCTTTATATAATTCTCTGTATAATAATACTGATAATGGATTCCTAATTTTCAGAATAGAATTCTATAATTTGGATCATCCCTTAATATGAGAGATGAGACTGACAATTGCTCAATGATTATTTCACCACATTTTCTTACTATATCTCCTTAAAGACCATCTAAAGGGGTCCTTTCTGTAGTATAAGAACAATGAATCTATCTCTCTACTTGCCTCCTGAAAAATTTCTCAACAGGACATGTTCTAGTGACTGACATTTTGAGACATTTTGTTCAATATCTAATTTTCATCAGGTACAAAAAAATGGTATGTAAATCTTCACACCCACTGAGTATATCAAAGTGCTGTTTCAGTATAATTCCTTCTCAGTACCAGTTCACAACTCAGTTAAAAGTTCTAGTCCCAACTTAATGAACTAGCAGTGCCATGGTATTTAACAGGCATCTTTACCTTTTGCTGTCCTTCAGAACTCATCTTAGGCTTAACATTTCTGTTTTAATCCGTTATTCTACATTTCTGATTACTGCTTTGAAGCTGAAGGAAGGTCTGAAAACAATGGGACGTTTATTTTATTCTTCCCCCTAATCCAGACAATCCTTCCATGAAGAAAAAGACACTGGTTTTCCTTATGATCATTGACCGTGGAAAATATTTGCTTCTTATTTTTAAAAAGAATTAAGACAGTGTTACAGAAAAAGTCTTACTGAGTATCATATATGCAATGGAGAAACTTGGAGCAGTTAATGTAGTCCATTTCCTGCATCACTCCACTTCTTGTTACTATGTAGGGATCATACCTTCCTTTATATGATCACGGTAGGCATCACTTCTTTCTTTGTGTGAAAGGTCAAATAAATGTAAGGGTGTGTGGGAAGAAAAGAACTTGTTGATATTTTCTTCTTAAGCTTTTATCTTAGCAGTGCTTCCCCTTGAATGCCACTCACAACCTAAACTTCTGCAGCAACACCCATAAATTTTTAAGTCCAAGTCTAAGAAATATTTGAAAACTGTTTATAAATGTATTCCAGAAGAGCAAAACACCCCAAAACTCCCTGTGGTTCCTATGACAAGGCAATAGCTGTTGACTACATGCAGTACTTCATACCGGTGCTCCATAAAAGAGCAATGTCCCTTGTATCTTGGAATTTCAAAATTACTGAAGTAATCCAGGACCATACATTTTATTGTCATTTGATAAAATATACTTCCAGCCAAAATTCCCCATTCGCTTCAAAGAAACGTTGGACACATAATTTTATAAATTCTTGAAAATTGCTGGTTTTGACCTTTAGCGCCATCTTTAAATAATTGAAGGTATATTCAGGCCCAGAGAATTGGGATTCATAGGTTCATCACTGTTTATTACAAAGTATGAGAGAAGAGCATTAAAAGGCAGAAAAACCTTAATGAGACAGATTGAAAAAAGAATATCTCCCAAGAAGTTTGCAATTGTTTCTGCCATCAGTATGACCCTTATGAACTGTGCTCTCTTCTACTTTAATCATTTATAATTACTGACTGCACAAAAGTGTATCTTAAATCATCTCCCACGTAATGTGCTAATTGAGATACAGACACAACCAAAGCAAAGGTATTCAGTGTCAATGAATATTTCATCAGTATAAGATCATTCCCTGTTTCTTCCAAATGCTCCAGTGAACCTAGACAGTATCTTATAAAAAAGGTACACAACATAACTATAGGAGCAGAAAACATTAGATGAGAAATGCAGAGCAGATTTTAATTTTCTAGATAATAGTGCTTATGTGCAATTAAGCAACACACAAAAAAAAGCAAAAAAACTCTCACCTTTTCATGGCATAGGACATGAAAATGCAGGTGCTCGATAATCAGTTATGTCACCATTTTGCATGACATTTCTAGGAGTGATAAAAAATTCATTGCATAATATGGTGAGTTGGTCCCAGATGGCAGGCATGCAGCCACACAGCCACTCACTCACACACACCCCTCCTTGGGATGAGGAAGAAGATGAGGAAGATCATAAGGAAGAACAACTGTGAGAAAACTCATGGCTAGAGATAAAGACAGGATGATCTCTTGGTTACAGTGGCAGGCAAAACAGACTTGACTTGGGGAATTTAATTTCTTGCCATTTAACATAAATATCTAATTACTCTTTTGAGTATTGGGAAACATAAACAACAACCAATAAAGAAACAAACCCTTCCACACTTCGGGAAAACAGGCTTCTCCTTACCCAGGCTTGACTCCCCTCCTTCACTGCAGGTCTCTCTCCCCACACAACAATATTGATGATATACTAAATGCTCATTTAATAGAGTATTATAGGCCATGAAAGATTATATTGTGCCTTGGCATCTCCTATGTTTGCCAGTAATGAATTTACACTTCTATTACCCTACATGTCATGGAGGGGTGAGGGCATAAATAACATCAAACTTGCATTTTTGTAGACACTTTAAAAGTAATGAAAGAAAGATCTTTATAATCTCATCATGTCGGAGAAAGTCGTGTCAGGTAGGTGTTTGATGGTTTCTTCCATCACTAATTCTGTAAAACTGCAATTCTCCATATAGTGGTACAGCTCAGGATGTCTGTATCACACACATACTGCTCAAACCTTATGCTAAGTAGTGCGTAAGTCTTGTGCTGATACTCTGCACAGGAATGAATTTCTCTCTAGATGTCCAAAAGGAAATAATTTTAAATTTACTTGCATTTCTAATCATAATTCCTTTAAATTAAAACTTGGGAGCATTTTGGACATAGGAGATGAAGGGACAACAGAGATGAAAACTAAAATCATAGAGGAATTAATACACGTGGAGACAAGTCTTCTGACTATGGAAGTCAATGAATATTTTGACATTGGTTTCAATAACACAGGATGAGACTCTTAAAATATTAAGAAGATGCTAAAACTATGTTAGATGCCAGCTAAGATGAAAATACCCTTGTTCAAAGAGAATGACAACCCCTCCCCCCCAAAAAAAACAAAACAAGCTTTTATCTCTGTGTGAGTAAAGCATATCTTTTTTTCTTTCTAGGGGACTGGAAGATGATATTTAAACACTGTGTCCCTAAACTTTCTAGATCATTCATGGATTTTACATTAGACTTACATGCATAAATATTTATTATGAAAAATCTATAGTTTTTTATCTGTTGTTAAAAAATTCACACTTTTCATAAGGCAAAAAATGAGAATGTTTCATTCCAAAGCCCAAGTCAATATCAACATAGGCAAAAATTAAAATATGAACTAAAGCATATTTCCTTTGGTCATGAGTAGTTTCATTATTAGAGATATCAGAAGAAAGTTCAGGAAGCAGTTTCTAATAGAAAGCTTTTAAAAAAAATTGTTTAGAAGACATTGATTCCATTTGTAGGAAAGGAATAGCAAAAATCCAATTATTTTGCATGAAGTTAGAATTTCATCCAAGATCTTTCAAAGTATTGGTGACAAGTTAGATCCCATGTAAGTTGTACAATTCAAAATATACGAGAAGAACTTGATCTGCCAGTTTCCTAGTGGCTCCTAATATACATAAGAACTATTGTTTTAAGCAGAACAACTTGTAAATATGATACTGCCTCTGAAACCTGAATGAACTCTGTCAGAATTAGCGTATCTGTCTCTGTGTAACATTTCATTGTACTTCAGAGACATTTGTAGAGGACACTGTATCAAAAGCTCATTTTAAGAAAATGTCAAATGCTAAGGGTGTGCAGAGGTCCCTTTACTCTCTGCTAAAATATCCTTGTGGAACTTTTTTTTGTATTAGAGTACAGTTAAACCAGGTTTTGATCATTGTCAGGGTGCTACCTCATGACCCAGTGGGATAAGGATGTGCATGTGCCCTACATCGAAGGCAGGTATCCCACAAACATACATTACCCTCTCTGTTCAAGGGCTGCCTGTGAGTCTGAGGCCAGAGATGTGGAAAACATGGATAGGATTAATCCTTTGGGGAAGCCTGTTAAGGTGTTCACAAATTCACCTTCTTGATATATTGAGGCTTGTGTGTCACACGAGTGGTTTACGTGGTTTACAACACTGTAGTGGGAGAAGGAATGCCTGTTAAATACCGTGGCACTGCTAGTATTCCCCTTATTGGTATCACTGTTGTTACTGTTCGCTTTGTTTGCTGTTCTGTTAAACTGCCCTTATCCCAACCCACCAGTTTCTGCCTGTTTCTTCCCATTCTCCTCCACACCCCAGTGGGGGGAGGGGCGGCTGTGTGGCGCTTTTGTTGCTGGCTACAGCCAAACCAGAACAGTTGGTAAGATAAAAACAATACATTCTCCCAATATTTGGCAGCTGTCAATAAAATCTGTTTTTAAATGTCTGTTAGCTACTCACAGAATAGGCATAGTATTATTGCTAATTAATCTAGGCTATCATGTGAATAACATGTCAATCTAACTTTGGTAGTCCAGGTGTAGGCTAATTTATTTTTGACTAATTGCCAATGGACTTGATAGCAGTTAGAAGGGCTTATTTACATTGTTTTCACACAGAAAGATCCACTAAATATTATTAATGCTTGTCCTACTTCACTAAAATTATGCCATTTCCAACAGCTGACTTTTCCACTATGCCAATTGTCTTCTAACAATTCCAACTACCAAGAGAAAAAGCAATATACTGATCTTCTATAAACATTAATCATCACACAGAATATTAAACAGATGAATTATAGTGACTTATGTTTAACCTTAGATGCAGAAAAATATGCCAAAAAAAGGTTTTTGAGATTAACTTTTTGTAGTTAGAGACACACTTACAGTCATTATTGGACTCTGAAATCCTTCCTGTGCATTCACAGAATCATCGAATCATGGAATAGTTGGAAGGGACCTTTAGAGGTCATCTAGTACAACCCCCACCGCAATGAGAAGGGACATTTTCAACTAGACCATGTTGCTCAGAGCCCCATCCAGCCTGACCTTGAACATCTCCAGGAATGGGGCCTCCACTACCTCTCTGGGCAACCTGTTCCAGTGTTTCACCACCCTCATTGCAAAAAATTTCTTCCTTACATCTAGTCTAAATGTACCGTCCTTTAGTTTAAAACCATTTCTCCTTGTCCTGTCGCTACAGGCCTTAGTAAAAAGTCTGTCACCATCTTTGCAGACAAACATTTCACCACAACCACAGCTTTACTTTTTAAAAATTTTTTTACTTTTTCTTTTTTTTTCAGAAATTGTCTCCCTAAACTTTTCAGTTACAGAATTCAGCATTTTTGGTGAAAAACACTTTTTTTTTTTCCCTTCTGCAACAAGAAAATAAACAAACAAAAACATACAGAAAAAATACTATAAGAAAACACTTTCAACAACAAAGCAAACAAAGAATGACAAATTTGACCACTTGAAAAAAAATCCACACATTTTCCAAGGAAAATATCACTTAACGTACTGGTTTCCTTTTAAAAAATTTTAGGAAGAAGAAAAAAAATCAACTCCCTGACTAGTGCTGTCCAAAGCTCAAAATACAAGGGGTTGAAAGCCCACAGGAAACCTTCAGAGATAAAGGTCACCTTCCTGAAGGGAATCAAATTTCAAGTAGGTAAAAGATTTATGGTGCTCTGCACTCTTGCAAGGATTTAGTAAATGTTTTTCTCAGTTCTCTCCATAGCTTACACTGTTCTCTGCAGACTACCCATGTTTTATACTATGCATTCCCATGCAATTTCCAAAGTCCAAATTTAAATTCCATTTCTTGAGATCAGTAATGAAGGAACCATCTAATTTTCCTGGAAAAAAACCTGTGTAGATGATGAGCACAGCATCTGCCTATGGACACCGGTTGGCTGTGGACAGTCACCAACATGTACATACTAACCTTGTGGGAAAGCGTGTGTAAGGGCTGGCTTATTTGCTTTCCTTGCAGTCACAGAATCACAGAATCACAGAATGGAGGGGGTTGCAAGGGAACTCTGGGGATCGTCTAGTCCAAGCCCCCTACCAAAGCAGGGCCACCTGTAGCAGGTTGCCCAGGACCTCGTCCAGGTGGGTCTCGAATATCTCCAGAGAAGGAGACTCCACAACCTCCCTGGGCAGCCTGTTTCCAGGGCTCCGTCACCCTCAGAGGGAAGAAGTTCTTCCTCATGTTCAGCTGGAACTTCCTATGACCTATTTCCCAGGTCATTCCTCTTGCTCCCTGTCCCCCAAGGGCGTCTGATGGCTCATGGCAGGTCCCCGCCGTCACAGGCACCCCAGCAGCGCTGCCACTGCCACCAGTCGCTGCTGCCCTCCTGTCCGCAAAGCCGGACCTCGCCCAGCAAACGCTACAGAAAGTCGACAGGAGAATATTTCAGAAATCCTATTATATCTCCGTGCTCTGTGAGGAACCTCCAAAAAAGCTGTGGGCTCCCTCTGCTACTGAACAGAAAACACACATTACAGTAAAAAGCATTACAGTTAACCGTTTTCTTGATTTTTTTTTTCTCCTTCCCTTATCTCCCCCTTTTTGGAAACAGCCTTTTGCAGAACATACATTTTCCTAGGTTTTAGCCAAACTGGAAAATTTAAAATTTTATTTGTACTCAGCCTTGAATGATCTCTGAGTTAATTTCTTCACCCACAGACTTGTTAGTTTTTCCCCCCTCTTTTCCTTTTTTGCTTTCAGTCGTTTCTATAGTATGTCCTCCACTTTGGAATCATTTGAGTGACAAAGAATATCAAACAGACTGGGAATTTTCCAGTTTGGGAAAAATTTTGAAAAGTTACAGAATAGAGAAGACAATTAAAAAAAGAAAGGAAAATAAATTTTTAAAATTACATTCAGTTACAAAGGGGAGAAAGAGCAGGAAAAAGAGGGAAAATCAAAACAGTTAAATATTTAAAATTATTTGTCAGCAGTATTAAATTTTTAAAATTACTCCATTTCAAACTTGAAAGAAGCAGCAAATTTGATCAGACACATGATAACAGTAAAAGGATAAAGAACACTGAGATTAAATAAGTAGGAAAATGATCTTTTTACAGACAGAAAGTGATGGAGGAAAGAGAAAGTCCCTACGCGCCTGACTGCTCTCGGCAGTGTCTACTGCCACCGAGACCTTGTGCATCTCTGAAGCAAAGGCTGAGGTGCTGGGGTCCAGGGTTGTTTCTAACCACATCTCCTGGCTTGCAGGCCGTTAGGCTGAAGGAGAAAACTGCATTTCACCTGTGGACGTGGAAGCTGCTTCTACACCAGCAAGCGCCGCAGTGCCAGGGAGCGCTGGTGGCACTCCATCACCTCATAGTGTCACCTTAGACCTCTCGCACCAAAGCTCTCCCTGGCCCCTGCCAACCGACAGTCTCCCCCATGGTTTTCCATGGCCGTATTTTGGAGGTGGAAGAGGTCCACGCAACGGCAGTGGGATGCTCTGTGGTGGAGCGGTCCCAGACACATTCGGTTTGCTGGCATGGCCATGGAGGTGCCAGCAGCTCTACAGGTAGGTGGTGGCCTCTCGGCTCTCCCGCTCTCTAGCCTGAGCGACGGCAACATTGATGCACTGAAGCCACTCCTCGGCGTTCTTCTCGTCTTTGGCCTTGAAAACATAGGTCTTGCTGTCGGTGAAGATCTCAAAGGCCCGGGGCAGGCTGCGGTCCCTGCGCTTCTTTGCCACCACTTTAACGCTCTGCACCTTGCTGAGCTCAATGGGGCAGTCGTCGGGGTCGTCCTTCTGAAACACAGGAAAGACAAACAGAACCAAGTTCATCTGGTAGAGCTTCCACTGCCTTCATAAACAATTGATGTCTCTAGAGCTGGGCTTGCTCCTGTGGACAAATGCACTGATGGGGACTTCCCAAAAGAGCCTTAAGGGATTTAGAAACCCCCCTCCCAGGCAGTGCCACGCTCCCCTGCTGAACACCACGGGAGGTCCTGGGGCTGCGAATGGCAGCAACAGCACAGAACCGTCATCTTCCTAGCTTGTCTCCATCCCCTGGCCTTGCTGCTATGCGTTCTGCAATGGGGCATTTATTTGTCTGTCTCACTCATTTTTTATCCGTGACCATATTCCAGACCTGGGAAGTTTTCTTCTTTCTTTTCCTTCCCACTAAAGTATTCTGACCAAATAATTTTCCATGAGCAATGAAGTTCATCTCCAACTTCACATGGGAACAAATGTTTCCAGAGCCATCACTGATTCCCTGCGCACGACCACAGGACCGCAGCGGTGGCCCACCCTCCCCTGCTTCCTCAAACACTGGCTAAGGCTTCATTGGCAGTATTAAGCTGGCTCTGTGCTGAAATCCCAGCTGGGATAAACGTTACGAAAACTTCAGCACAGAAAATGCAAAGCAACGATAGACTCGAGAACCAAAACTTTGCACCCCGTGAGCCAGACCCTTGCACTCAGAAGGCTGTCTAGCAAAAATGATATATTCGCTTCATTACCACATAGCGTTTGACCTCCAGTTGCTAAAGAGAGTTGATTGCACCCCAGGCACTTTTCTGAGGAAGGAGTTCACCACGATTTTCCAGGAGTTTAGGATGTGGCTCTTTTTCGGACCTCTTCTATTTTGGTTTTCTCCTGCCTCCCCTTTACCCACTGGCCATACAGTTGCTTACACAGAGCGAACATTGTCCACACGGTTCCTCTGACGAAGGGAAGGTTCATGGTGGGGCTCCAGGAGTAAGCAGGCACAGCCAGCTGGCTATCTCACAATGCCTCCTCTGTGTTAGGTTTGTATCTTTAAGTGAGCAGCACGTACAGTCCAAACGCCCACGCAGCACCCAGCCTCGCTCCGCAGCACCAGCGATGACTCGGCAGAGCCGTCATGCTCAGCCAGGCAAGGACTGGCCTCGAAGACCGAGATGAGCACCAGATGCAGCTGGGCAGGAGCCTCCACCGCCGCTTCAGCTGGCCGCAGCCTGGAGCCCTGCATCTCACGACGCTTTCAGCACCGGTACGCGGCCAGCGAGGTGTGGGGCTGGAGCGGACCTCCTCTGGGACCCAACAGTCACACTTTTGTTGTCCACGCCACTTCTGTGAGGCTTCACACCTCCAGCCCTGCTTAAAGGGCTTAAAATTTGGGGTTTGGTGTCTGTGAAAGCTGGCCCAGGGTGTGTGCAGCCTAAACTGGTGGGCTCAGGGTTGCTCCAGGCTGCAACCCAAGCAACGGTTAATGGCAGGACTTGAAATTTAGGTCAAAAAATATAGAAGTAACAGGATATAATGCACCAGCTTGAAAGCCTGATCACCCAGGCGCAAAAACCCTGCTGCTGGCCCTGGGGGGGCTGGGCGCCAGCCTGCTACGCTGACGAACCAGTCCAGGTATTTGTGTTCAGCTTTAAAAAACCAAAGCAGCCTTGAAGTTTGCCAGTTAAAAAGGGAAAGTTAATCTGTACGAATTGCGCTGCTGAGCAAAACCTGCTGTTCAACAAGCTAATCTGCCAGCTTCGCCCGCCTGCGACGCGTTGCCCGTTCCCCGCGTGAACAAGGGGAGCACAAACCCACTGAGGCGATTTCTGCGTGCTAATCGCATTCCAGGACTAATCAAGGTATTCTGATGTGCCTCATGTCTGGCTTGTTCAGAGACCTAATTAAAACCATGCCGTTAAATAAATTTCTATAAGCCAATTGACTTGCTAAAAAATGACAATTATTCTGACGCTCTTTTAGCAGTGAACATCAGCCAGCACCAAGCTGCAGCTACGGTGTCCACATGGGTTATGGTACCCGCGTTCTGGTCTTCAGAATCTCAACCAAAATACCAGAAAAAGTCACTGGAAAGTAAGGCATGGGCTGTTTCGTGGACTACTTGCTTTCAGAAGGATTGTGTCGTCCCACAAAAGACACATGTTCCTCCTCAGCAGGACACCCTGTCGCATTTCTTGTAGGAAGGGGTTCAGGAAGTCATTTAAGAAGCTTAAAGATCTTTACTAGGTTTCTATAATAATAAAGATTATTTACCAGGAGTATTAAGGTTTGGCTATAGTTGGAAGATGCTGCTAGTTTTGAATTATCTAAGAGAGAGCTCTTGTAACAAAAATAAATAGACTGTTTTGCACAACGATTGATAATTCTCATTGTGAAAAGCTGAAGACAATTAGTTTCTAATAATCGAGAAGTAATAACTAATGAGGACTGGATTCAATTACCTGCTCTTCCATGCCCTCGGACACACTTGTCTCTGAGTCCTATTGGTATAAATTTCAAACAATTTACAGAAATTTCAGCAGAATTTCTCTGACTTTAGATGAGGGTAGAAGTAAAAGCAAAAAAACCTCTGCTCCTTTGGGAGAAAAGCATTTTAGCATCCCCTTGCTTTAAACACATTTGTATTTCCTGCACAAATAACACCAGTTATAATGCCATCGTCTCAAGAACAGCTATTCACGTACAAAAGCATGCAAGGCTTTCAAAAAAGGTGAATACTTGCTTGATTTTGGAGACTGCCCTGAGGTGTTCAGCAGGGCCTGACTTTCCAGCCATGCTGAACATAACCGTCTCCCCGCCAGACTCTGCTGGTCCCATGAAAAGTGGGGACCCCGAAATGACAGCCCACTTGCAGCACGTTGGCCATGGCTGCCACTTACCTTGCTGTCCCATGCCACACGCTTCGCAAGTGGAAAAAAGGTATTTACCTGAGCGGAATTTATTGAATTTTTGTTTATTCAAGGAAATAAAGAATCACTGGTCAAGATTGGAAACTCTTTTCTAACCCACTGTAATTCCTTGAGGGGCAGAGGGCCTCGTGAAGCAGAAGCTTTTGCAAGTTCCCTGGGATGCCTCGAGGCAGAGGGGACGATGCTCAGGCGCAGGTCACCAGCTAGTAGGGTGTAAGTTACTGAGACATGGGAGTTGCAGGGCTGAGCCCCGGGCGTTTGCTGCCTGAACAACAGCAGCGCCAACCGAACACTCAAAAATCTCACACTCTTGAGCCAGAGAGGAAAATATAACTAAAGCTGGTGAGCAGCTCCTTGGCTGAAGTTAGCCGTGCGGCATTCAGAGACCATGAGCAAAGCTGAGCTGTAAAAACCTCTGGGAAATGGTGCTGGGGAGGAGGGAAGGAGGGAGATCAAACTGATCCTCTTCCGACTTACGGATTTTCCTTTCCGAAAAAGCAGCTGGTTGCCAGCCAGAGTGAAGTAGCGAGTTTTCCACCTTTTGATAAACTTCCACCGGACTTGCTTCTCTTTCAGCTTGCCTTCAATCAGAGGTTGGCCATCCTGATTTACCCCTGGGGAGGTGAACACACAACGAGGGGGTTATTTCTGTCCTCCCGCTGCCCCGACCGAAAGCCAGGCTTTTGCTGCGATGCAGAGAAGTTTTATTTTGCAGATTAGCAACGTCAGCTCCAAGCCCACGTTCCTCCCGACCGCCAGCATTCAGCTGTCGCTGCAGAGAGCCACTTCAGCCCTTCGTCGTGTTTTGCCTGGGAGGTCTAGCAGATGGAGTTGACATCGCCCATCACTTTTTCTATTCCCTTTGCCATCACATACCTCTCCCCACCATTACGCCTCCCATTATTCCTCAGCCCTGCAATAAGAATTTGTCATTTCATGGAATAGACAGTAGGCACTTATGTTGTCTCTGAGGCTTTAATCCACGCTACGGAGTTCACTACAGAGTTATATTCCTATTGTGCAGTTTCTGGATGGGAATATTTTGAGGATATCACCCTCCATTAATTTCATTGCAGCAGCAGCAGCCCTATGGACACGGAGTTAAGAGCCAGAATCACAGAATCACAGAATGGTCAGGGTGGGCAGGCCCCTCTGTGGGTCCCCCAGCCCACCCCCCTGCCGAATCAGGGTCACCCAGAGCAGGCTGCACAGCACCACGTCCAGGCAGGTCTGGAATATCTCCAGAGAAGGAAACTCCACA
>Ga0181612_155770_pt1 | contig 36131 bp, 32 predicted proteins | sample HoacroProtozoa21_FD_119630 | JGI IMG/M metagenome (GOLD analysis project Ga0181612, IMG submission 119630) | Hoatzin crop microbial communities from Cojedes, Venezuel. Combined Assembly of Gp0051906, Gp0051904, Gp0051908
CAGGTCGCTCCAGGGGGACCCTTCGACGTTTTCGGCCATTTTCGCTTAAGGGTCCGGTCGCTCCAGGGGGACCCTTCGACGTTTTCGGCCATTTTCGCTCAAGGGTCCGGTCGCTCCACGGGGACCCTTCGACGTTTATAGGTATAAACTCATAAAAAATGACTATCTTCGCATAAAATTACTCATAGATCGCAAAAATAATTAACTCCATTATAGGTCAATGAAGAAACTTTTTTATGTCCTTTCTTTGACTTTGCTGGTGCTAGGCGCTTGTTCAAAGTCTGAAACCCAACCCCAAACCGAAACTCCAATATCATCTTCAGTTGGTGAGGAAGAAGTGTTTGTGGCAGATAGTTGCGAACTAACTATCATGCTCTATGCGGTGGGATCAGCTTCCACCGACAAGATGATGTACATGGTTGAACCTTACACAAACGATGCTTTGGAAGCAAAGATTGTTGAGGTCGCCAAGGTCATCGACAATTACCCCAAAGCCAAAATGCTAGTTCAGATGAAATACTCTGGACTTGTAAAAAATGGCACGATGTCCTTCTCTGGAGTATTGGGACAGCCATCCAGAACCTATCGCTATCTTGTAGATGATTATGTGCTGGAGTGCTGGAATGAATCAAAGGAAATGACCAAAAATCTTATTGAGAATGACTTGATCCACGCAATGGACACAGAAGATAGCATCAGCGACTTCTTTGCATATGCAAGAAAGGTGGCTCCTGCAAAGAAATATGTGGTTATTTTTGCTGGATCATCCAATGGCTATCTCCCATATACCGATGTTAATATATCTACAAAATCGATTCTAAGGGATGATAATGAAACTGTGGACTACTCCCATAGCCATTTAGGTTTAGAGAAGGATCTAGAGAAGATATACGCCGGCACTTCTCCGAACACCTTAGAGGCGGCTTATGATAATAGTGGTATGAAGCCAGAACTAACTTACTTGGATTGCGATTACTCCAATTTGATGGAAATCATCACATCTTTACAGGGAACTTATGTATTGGCATCCAACTCAAAGCGCCCTACTGAGTCTAGTTATGCTAAATTGCTACAGCGCCTTTCTGACAGAGACTTCGAGGTACTCGAAGGTGTAAAAGATTATTTGTCTGATGTGATGGAAAATACCCAAACTAAGTCTAGCGACCTCTCCTTTACAGATTTGGAGACATTGAAACTCATGCGTATTCCTTTCTTTAAGATGTCATCAAATATGGCAACTCTAGGCAATTCATATACTAGATATGAAGCCCTATATCAACTAACCGAAATGGAAGACTATGGCGCAATGGCTCAGTTATGTGAAACTAGAATAGTGAATTCCATTAAACCTATCATAAATGATACTTATAGTGATGATGTTAATCTTCCTTACTATGATTTATGTGATATTCTAGATTCATGGTATAGTGTCAATGCCCAAATTGATGAGGAGTTCAAAAAGTATTATGATGGTATTAAGCCATATATCAATAGCGCTCTATTAAGCTATGCTACGTCATCGGATTATATGACCACTAATAATGGTGAACATTCTTGGGCCGTAAGTTTGGTCCCTTCTGCAATATGGAAATATTATACTCAAGACTACCAGACTTCAGGAAGTTACATTTACTATTATCCAGATGGTACCGCCCAATGTAAAATTGATGGGCAGACCGGATCTTATATTTGGAATAGCGATTTTGATAATTCTTATGGCGCTTTGAACTTCGGTGGAGGTTGGGGATGGAAAAATGTCCTAAAGTATCTTCCTGATTTTAAAGAGTATTATGAATAGAGAGAATAGACCATGAAGAAATATATTTTTATTATAAGCATATTAATGTTCTTTGTTTCTTGTATCAAAAGTAACGAATGTAACAAGAGTAAAGAAAGTAACGAAGGTAACAAAGAAGAGATAACTACCCCTAGCGAGGAGGTTTCTAAAGGCAAAGTAACTATCATGATTTATGGTTGCGGTGGAGGAAATCTTGACGCTGATGAGGATAAAACATTTATGGGCACCTTTAATGGCTTGAGAGAACTCGGATTGTTGGGTGATGAGGTGAATGTCACCGTAGAATACAAGTACTCCGCTCTAGCTAACAATAGTAAATATTCTGGGCTTCTTGGCCGCCCTTCCACGGTTTATAGATATAAAATGGACCCAGATGCTTCATATCCAAGCAATGCGTCAGTGCCTATTTCGGATGAGTGCATCTTTGCCGGATGGGATTTTGATATGTCCACGGCGGAACATCTACAAGACTTTATTGAATATAGTGTTGAAGCCGCTCCCGCAGAAAAATATGTTCTCATATTAGAAAACCATGGAGGAGGCTATCTCCCTTATAATGAGGTGCTAGATTACCCGACTAAGGTGGTGATGTACGATGATAACATTAAAAAGGTAAGGGCATATTTTAATGATAAAGCACTTTATTATGATGCAAATATGCCTCTGACGGCAATTAGAGATGGTATTGCAGAAGTAAAAAACAATTATCCGGATTTTAACCTCGATGTTCTGGATTTCAATTTGTGCTTGTGCAATATGCTTGAAATTGTGGGTGAGTTCAAGGGCGTCGCCGACTTTGTAGTTGCATGTGAGCACCCTTCACTCTCGGTTTATGATAATAATGTGGTTCTAGCTGAGAGCTTGCTTAAGTACGACACCGAAGAAGCATTGCGCGAATTTGGAGATCACTTTGTGTCTAAGATGTCTAATTCGGGTTACCCTGTAGATGTCTGCATAACCAAAACGTCAGAAATTGATAAGGTGTATGATGTTGTAAAGCAATTAGCAGAGTTCCTTTGCGAGAAGCAGGAAAATGCCGACGAAGACACATCGATTTTGTTGAATCAAGCCGTGTGCTCATGTTACCAAGTATATGATGGGTGCCCATACTTTGATTTTGGAGATTTTCTCTTTTGTGTGAGCGTCTTATTTGATGATGCGCCTATTAGCTTGAAAGATTTTACCGATGCTCAGAGCGCTGCTCTTGTTGGTAGTTATAACAATGAAATTAATTGGAACGAAAAGGTATTCGCCCAATCTTGGTCTGTTACCATTATAAAAGAAGCTGTATATGATATTCTTTATCAAAGTGGCGAAAAACTCGTTTTTAATTGGGATGGATCAGCAGCTTACTATCCTAATTATAAGTTGGACGAACACTTAGAGGGCCATTGGATGTCTACAGGCGAAAAGACTTATGAGCAACTCTATTTTGATAAATATACAGGATGGAGTAATTGGCTTAAAGTAAATAAGTTCGCACCTACGGGTAATCCTACATCGGGAGTAGACTATGATTCTTATTTGGCAGATGCGGATGATGATGAAATAGGATTTGATAGCGATAGCGAGTAAAGGATTACTACCTTCAGATTTAGTGGACGATTATCCCGATGGGGTAATCGTCCTTATTGTTAAATAGCGCATTTATCGAAGTATTATTCATGCGGCCCAGTCAATCTATTGAAAAAATGAGTATATTTGTTAAAATTTGAAAGTAATAACACTAATAACCATATTCAATGAACAGAATTATTGAGTGCGTCCCTAATTATAGCGAAGGACGCAGCAAAGACGTTATTGACAAAATAGTGGCGGCAATCACCGCTGCTCAATCAGGAGAATGGGCCTGCAAAACGGCCACAGAAGCACTTGGAGAGGCACAAGAAGGTCTCAAGGTGAAACTTTTGGACGTGGATCCAGGCGAGGCGACAAACCGCACGGTGGTCACATTTACCGGCAGTCCGGAAGCCATCTTGGAGGCGGCATTCCAGGGAGCGAAAAAGGCCCAGGAACTCATTGACATGAGGCAGCACCATGGGGCGCATCCCCGTTCCGGAGCCACAGACGTTCTACCGTTAATCCCAGTAGCCGGCATCACCTTGGAGGAATGTGCTGGCCTTGCGAGAAGCCTAGCAAAACGCCTTTGGGAAGAACTCGGAATCCCTTGCTATTGCTACGAGGCTGCGGCATTCAAGCCGGAACGCAAGAATTTGGCGGTCTGCAGGGCGGGCGAATATGAGGCCTTGCCGGAGAAAATCAAGGATCCGGATCGTCGTCCGGACTTCGGCAATGACGGCGAATTCACGGAGTCAATCGCCAAATCGGGAGCCACAAACGTTGGAGCCCGCAATTTCTTGGTGGCGGCCAACTTCAACCTCAACACCACATCTACCCGTCGCGCCATGGCAGTCGCCTTTGACGTGCGCGAAAAGGGACGTCAGGCTCGCGAGGGCGGATCTCTTACCGGCAAACTCCTCAAAGACGAAAACGGCAAACAAATTTGGATTCCTGGCACCCTCAAAGGTTGCAAAGCCATCGGTTGGTACATCGACGAATACGGTATCGCACAGGTATCCATGAACATCACAGATATCACTCAGACGTCGCTCCACAAGGCATTCGAAGAGGTTTCGAGGGCTGCGGCAGCTAGAGGCCTTCGCGTCACCGGCACGGAAATCGTCGGTTTGGTGCCCAAGTCGGTGCTCACGGATGCGGGCAAATATTTCCTCGAAAAGCAGCAGCGTTCGGCAGGTATCTCGGAGGAAGAAATCATAAAAATCGCGGTTAAATCCATGAGTTTGGACGACCTCAAGCCTTTCAACCCCAAGGAGAAAGTTATCGAATTTCTAATGGAGGATGAGGAGGAAGTCGCCAAGAAGGAGCGCCTCGTCAGGATGACGGCAAAGTCCTTTGCGGAGGAAACGGCATCGGAATCTGCGGCTCCTGGTGGCGGATCTGTTTCGGCCTATATGGGTGCGCTCGGTGCGGCTCTCGGCACAATGGTAGCCAACCTTTCGGCTCACAAACGCGGTTGGGATGACCGTTGGGAGGAGTTCTCGCAGTGGGCGGTTCGTGGCCATGATGTCATGACGAAGCTCATCGCTCTTGTGGATGAGGACACGGCGGCTTTCAATCGAATCATGGATGTTTTCGCCATGCCGAAGGGCACGGATGAGGAGAAGGCGGCGAGGGCAGAGGCCATGGAGGCCGCGACCTTGTATGCCACGGAGGTGCCTCTGCGCACGATGAAGACTTCGATGGAGGCTATGCCTGTGATTTTGGCCATGGCGAAGGATGGTAATCCGAATTCGGCGTCCGATGCCGGTGTGGCGGCTCTTGCGACGACTGCTGCGGTTAGGGGTGCGCAACTCAATGTTCGCATCAATGCGGCTGGTCTCAAGGATCGTGCTAAAGCGGATGCGCTTAATGCCGAGGCGGATGCGATTGCGGCTGAGGCTCTTAAGCAGCAGGACGAGGTTCTGGCTATCGTCAATGGCCATATCGGTTAATACCTTGTGTCTCAAAAGAACAAAAAACAATAAAATATGAATCAATTTCAAAAAGATATATTGGCAGGCATACCGGACGAATTGCCGCAGCCTAAACCCTACGACCCTAACGTAAACCATGCCCCGAAACGCAAGGACATCCTCACCAAAGAGGAGAAAAAATTAGCCTTGAAGAACGCCCTGCGCTATTTTCCCAAGAAACACCATGAGGTGCTGGCAAAGGAATTCGCACAAGAGCTGAAGGACTATGGCCGCATCTACATGTATCGTTTCCGTCCGGAATACGACATCTATGCCCGTCCAATCGACGAATATCCCGCCAAATGCCCCCAGGCAGCGGCAATCATGGCCATGATACAAAATAATCTTGACCCAAGAGTTGCTCAGCACCCCCATGAACTCATAATTTATGGAGGAAATGGCGCCATATTCCAGAACTGGGCGCAATATCGCCTAACCATGCAGTATCTCGCCAACATGACTGAGACTCAGACACTTGCCATGTACTCCGGCCTCCCGATGGGACTATTCCCCAGCCACAAGGATGCACCGAGAGTGGTTGTGACCAACGGCATGGTGATTCCCAACTATTCCAAGCAAGACGATTGGGAGAGATTCAATGCGCTTGGCGTATCGCAGTACGGCCAGATGACCGCCGGTTCGTATATGTACATCGGCCCTCAGGGCATTGTTCATGGCACCACAATCACGGTGATGAACGCCGCTCGCAAGCAGCTGAAAGCCAGAAATATCCCTGGCACAAGAGAGAATATGCACGGCCTACTTTTCGTGACTGCAGGACTCGGCGGAATGTCAGGCGCACAACCGAAAGCGGGTAACATCGCCGGAGTTGTGAGTGTGACCGCAGAAATCAATCCCAAAGCCGCCCGCAAGCGCTATGAACAGGGCTGGGTGGACGAATTGCACGAGGATTTGGACGAACTCATGGACCGAATCAAGACCGCCACAACCAACAAGGAAGTCGTTTCATTGGCATATATCGGCAACATCGTTGATCTTTGGGAAAGGCTTGCTGACGATGGTGTGAATGTAGATCTCGGTTCCGACCAGACCTCCCTTCATAATCCATGGGCCGGTGGTTATTATCCCGTGGGCTATTCGTTCGAAGAGTCGAAGCGCATGATGGCTGAGGATCCGGAAAGGTTCAAAGAGGCTGTCAAGGCTTCTCTGCGCCGTCAGGTTGTCGCCATCAACCGCCTTGCCGATAGAGGCATGTACTTCTTCGACTATGGCAATGCCTTCCTTCTGGAAAGCTCCAGGGCGGGTGCCGATGTTCTCAAGGCCGATGGCAAATTCCGCTATCCGTCATATGTTCAGGATATCATGGGGCCGCTCTATTTCGACTACGGCTTCGGTCCTTTCCGCTGGGTTTGCATGTCCGAGAAGCCCGAAGACCTCGCCAAGAGTGATGCCCTCGCCGTCAAAGTGCTGAGCGAAATCGTGAAAACTGTACCTGAGGAGATTCAGGGGCAGATGCACGACAACATCCATTGGATTGAAGAGGCAGGGCGCAATAACCTAGTTGTAGGTTCGCAGGCTCGAATTCTTTATGCCGATTGCGAAGGCCGTACGAAGATCGCATTGGCTTTCAACGAGGCCATTCGCAAGGGCGAAATTTCCGCCCCGATCGTGCTTGGACGTGACCACCACGATGTTTCCGGCACGGATTCGCCTTTCCGCGAGACTTCCAATATTTATGATGGTTCGCAGTTCACGGCGGATATGGCCATCCAAAATGTCATCGGCGATTCGTTCCGTGGCGCCACATGGGTTTCCATCCATAACGGCGGCGGAGTCGGCTGGGGCGAGGTTATCAATGGCGGCTTCGGCATGGTCATAGATGGTAGCGAGGATAGTGATAGGCACATCAAGGAGATGCTTTTCTGGGATGTGAATAATGGTATCGCTCGTCGTAGCTGGGCCCGTAACGAGGGCGCTTTGCATGCCATCGAGAGGGAAATGGCTCGTACCAAGGATTTGCAGGTCACCGTGCCTGTCATTGCGGATAATGATTTGATTGATAAAGTTTTATGATACACAAAATATCCCACGAATATCTGACCTTTCAGAAGATTAAGGAAATCATCGACAACCATGCGCAGTTGGAACTATCGCAGGAAGCAGTCGACGCCATAGTAAAATGTCGTAAGTACTTGGATGAGAAGATGAAAGACATCGACCATCCGGTCTATGGCGTCACCACCGGCTTCGGAGCACTCTACAACATCACCATTCCGGAGGATGATTTGTCGCAGCTTCAGCATAACCTCGTCATGTCGCACGCTTGCGGCACCGGCGAGACCGTCAATCCTGAGATTGTCAAGCTCATGCTCCTCCTGAAAATTCAGAACCTGTCCTATGGCCATTCCGGCGTGCAGCTGATTACCGCTCAGAGGCTTGTGGATATGTTCAATAATGACATCCTTCCCGTTGTCTATCAGCAGGGTTCGCTAGGTGCATCTGGCGACCTTTGTCCGCTGGCGCACCTCAGCCTGCCGCTTATCGGTATGGGCGAAGTGCTCTACAAAGGCAAAGTCCGTGATGCCATCGATGTATGGAAAGAGATGGGCTGGGAGCCGATTCGTCTGCAATCCAAGGAGGGCCTTGCGCTGCTCAACGGTACTCAATTCATGAGCGCCCATGCGGTTTGGTGCCTTCTCAAGTGCATTAAGTTGTCCCGCTGGGCCGACATCATCGGAGCCCTCTCGCTGGAAGCATATGATGGGCGAATCGAGGCCTTCTATGAGCTGACGCACAAGCTCCGTATGCACAAGGGACAACTCGATACGGCAGCCGCCATGCGTGAATTGCTGGAGGGTAGCGAGATTATAAACCGTCCGAAAGAGCATGTGCAGGATCCATATTCTTTCCGATGCATTCCGCAGGTGCATGGTGCCGTCAAAGACAATATCCACTATGTGCTTTCCGTGATTGACAATGAGATTAATAGCACCACGGACAATCCTAACGTGTTCCCCGACGAGGACATGATTATTTCCGCCGGCAACTTCCATGGCGAGCCGATTGCCATTCCGATGGATTCGCTGGCTATTGCCATGTCCGAACTGGCGAATATCTCCGAGAGGCGTATCTATAGGCTGATTTCCGGTCGCCGAGGATTGCCACAATTCCTCGCTGCCGATCCTGGACTCAATAGTGGCTTTATGATACCACAATACACCGCCGCTGCGATTGTGAGCCAAAATAAGGGGCTTTGCTGGCCTGCTTCGTGCGATTCCATTCCTTCGTCGCAGGGACAGGAGGACCATGTGAGCATGGGTGCCAATTCCGCGACCAAACTTGTGAGGATTGTGAACAATGTCGAGACCGTGTTGGCGATTGAGCTTTTCAATGCCGCTCAGGCGATTGAGTTCCGCCGTCCGGCTAAGACTTCTCCCAAGCTGGAGGGGCTTCTGGCGGCTTATCGAAAAGTGGTGCCGTTCCTTGATCGCGACGCCTATATGCATCCTCTCATTGTCAAGTCCATAGCCTTTATCCGTGATGAGAACAATCTACTATAACATCTCCGAACTCGTCGGTGTGGATGAAGTTTCCATCCTCCGCCGATGCGGTTCTCAGATGAATGAAACCGGCATCATCCGCAACGCATGGATCTCCGTCAAAGACGGCAAAATCGAAGGCTACGGCGAAATGCCCGACTTCCCAGCCATCGCCGGATCGAGCCGAGACATTAAGGTCGAAGATGTGCGTGGAGGCATGGTCCTCCCCGCCTTCTGCGACAGCCATACCCACATCGTCTATGCAGGCAGCCGCGAGGGCGAATTCCTCGACAAAATCAACGGCCTATCCTATGCCGAAATCGCTGCTCGTGGCGGCGGAATCCTCAACTCCGCCAAGTTGCTCCACAACACTTCGGAGGACAGCCTTTTCCGTCAGAGCATGGTCCGTGTGAGGGAAATGATGGCCATGGGAAGCGGTGCCATCGAAATCAAGAGCGGCTACGGCCTTTCGGTTGAGGATGAGCTTAAGATGCTTCGAGTTATACGCCGAATCAAGGAGTCTGTGCCGGCTGAAATCCGCGCCACCTTCCTCGGGGCCCATGCCGTGCCGGTTGAGTACAAGGGCCGTGAGGATGACTATGTTTCGCTAGTTTGCGAGGAAATGATACCTTCGGTCGCTTCGGAAAAGTTAGCGGATTTCGTGGATGTTTTCTGCGAGGAAGGCTTCTTCACTCCTTCTCAGACGGCTCGCATTCTGGAGGCTGGAATACGCCATGGTCTGCGCCCGAAGATTCATGCAAATCAGTTGGCAGTGTCCGGCGGAGTGCAGGTCGGAGTGGCTCATGGGGCACTTTCAGTTGATCATTTGGAGAATACCACGGATGCTGAAATCGCTTGTCTGAAGGATTCTGAGACCATGCCGGTAATGCTGCCAGGAGCATCGTTTTTCCTTCGTATGCAATATGGTAGGGCCAAGGACTACATCGCTGCTGGATTGCCTCTGGCGCTCGCGAGCGACTATAATCCTGGATCTTCTCCTTCCGGTGATATGAGATTTGTAATGGCTTTGGGGTGCATCCAGATGCGTCTGACGCCGGTGCAGGCCTTCAACGCTTGTACCATCAACGGTGCCTACGCCATGGGGATCAGCGATCGCCTCGGATCCATCGCCAAAGGCAAACTCGCCAACCTCATCATAACCAAACCGATGGATCATGGATTAACTTTTATCCCATACAGCTACCAAACCCCCTTCATCGAAAAAATCCTCCTCCGCGGCCAATCCTACGAAGGATAAAATTAGCGGAGCCATAAGGCGGGATTCTGAGGGGTGGTGCCTTTCCAGATTTGGAAGTGAACTTGGGTTTCGCCATCGATGGTATCGACGGTGCCGACTACTGTGCCGGTCTTGACCTTGTCGCCAACCTTGACATTGACGCTACCTAGCTTGCAGTAGAATGAGAAATACTCGCCATGCTGAACAAGTACGCACTTGCTATAGCCAGGCATGACCACAACCTGCTTGACGGTACCGTCGAATACTGCTTTGACCTGAGTGCCCTTGGAAACGGCGATAGAGATACCGTTGCTGAAAGGAAGTTTCACATTCTTGTAGACAGGATGGTTGTTCTGACCGAACTTCTCCACCACAGGACCGGACGCAGGCCATGGCAACCTACCCTTATTGTTAGCGAACTCCGCATTGAGTTTCTGATCAACTGTGGTAGGCTTGGCGGTAGACTTCTCGCTCGTGGTCTTTGATCCGGAACTCTTCTGACCAGACGACTTCTGCTGCTTCTGAGCCTCTTTCTGAGCCTCCTTCTGGGCCTGACGGATGATGCGCTGGATCTCCTGATTCAGAGCCTCAACCTGCTTCTTTTTCTTAGCAAGAGAACTCTCATATTGCTTCCTGTCCTTTTGGAGTTGAGCCACTAGTTTGTCCGCCTCGGCCTCCTCCTTCTTGAGCTCATTAACCTCGTTCTGGCGCTCCCTACGCAGCTTTTCCGCCTCCGCCTTGCTAATCATAAGTTTCTCCTTCTCTGCCTCAAGCTCCTTTCTGAGAGCCGAAATCTTCTTCGCCTGATCATTCATGGCGCTGGACAAATTCCGCAGATAACCCATCCTTCTGAACGCCTGTCCGAGATTGTCGCTCGCCAAAATATACATGTACCAAACCTTCGCGTCACGATTCTTGTAGGCGCTACGCACGAGTTTGTTGTAATACTGATTGAGAGTGTCCAGACGCTGCTGCAAGGCCCCTATGGCGTTCTCCCTCTGGGCGATTTGCTCCCCGATTTTGGCGATTTCGAGGTCGCTCTCCGCCACGAGCTCATTTCGATTGTCTATGTTTTTGCGAATCAACGTGAGCGATGAAAGAGCCGAATTGCGCTGCGCCGCATTTTCCTTAAGCTGCTGATTAATGATGGCGATTTCCTTTTGAATCTTGGCGCGACGGCTTTCTTGGCTGCGGGTGTCTTGGGAATATGCCGCCGCGGCGCTCACCATCATGATCGCAACGCAAAGCAATATTTCCCTTAACTTTCGCATTTCTACTTCTCTTCCTCCTCGGTATCCTTGGCGGCGGCTTGGTCACGATAAACCTCAGCCAGCTCATTCTCGCCAAGCTTCTCCAGCACCACAGCATAATGCCTCAAAACCTCGGCACTATCCTTACCGCCATAAAGCATGGCATGCTTATATATCGGCTTCGCCTCTTTGTCGTTGCCCAGAAGATGAAGAATCCAAGCATATGTATCCAAATATGTGGCATTATCAGGCTCCTGTTCGATGGTCTTTTTGCTCATCTTGAGAGCCTTCTTCAACTGCTTATTCTCGCATGCCAGATAATACGCGTAATTATTCAGCACGGGCGCATAATCCGGATTAATCTTCAATGCAGCCTCGTATGCCTTGTATGCCGAAGTCATATCCCCCATCTGGTGGTATGTGTCGCCCAAAGTCGAATATGCGTACAATTTATAATTGTCGTCCGGATTATTGGCAAGCAACTTTTTGCTATTCTCGATAAGCTTGTCATAGTGCCCCAAATTATAGTGGGCATAATTCGAAGCCTCGATAAAAGCGAGGTCGCCAGGGAAACGGGAAGAAGCCTCATCACTAGCCTCAACTATGGCCTCATAATCATTGTCCGCAATCAGAAGCTGGATATATGTCAGTGCCGCAGACGAACTCGTAGGATAACATTCCATATTCTTCTTGAAATATTCGCGAGCCTTGTCCTTCCTGTCGGAACGATAGTAATAGAGACCTGCGGACTGCAAAACGGTCGAATCCTTGGGATGGACTGATGTGAGAATGTTATATGTGCTATCCATCTGGTCCTGATGGGTGAGGAAAAATCGCCCGTCCATGTGCTGCTGAAGCTGATTCAGGTAGTCCGCCTTGGGTTGGGCCGCTATCTTGTCATCACCGATAATGTTATCCAGATGAGAGAAAAATTCGGGATATTTGCGAGTCAATCTGAAGACCTCAACCTTGCCCAAACGAGCCGGCGAATAATCGCTATCGATGTCGAGCGCCTCATTATAATAATTGAGAGCCAGAGAATCATTGAACATGCCAATCTCATGGTCGCCAAGCATGGTAAGCACCTGCGGCGAAGAATATTCATCATTGAACTCCTTAAGGGCCGCGAGAGCCTCCTCCGGCTTCTGCTGCTGCATCAAAATCTGATAACGAGTTACAGCCGTGGCATCGCTTTTACCCATCACGGTCTCAATCTCGTCGAGCGTTGAAAGGGCCTTGTCCATCTGATTATTTTGGACATAGAGATTGACGAGGCTATAATAAAGGTCAACCTTTTTCGGGAAATCCTTCAGAAGCTTCTCATATTCGGAAATCGTCATGCTCTTGTTGCCCGTCATGGAATATGTCACGGCAAGACGCTCACGATACCAATAATTGTTCGGATCGAGCTCTGAGGCCTTTTTCAAATAGCTCTGGCCAACTTCGGTGTTGCCAAGATATACCTCGCAAAGACCACGATAATACCATGCGGCATCGTTTTTCGGATCTTCGGTAGTCAGTTTTTTCAATATATTCACGGCATCCAAATATCGACCATCGGTGTACAACTGCACGGCATCAAGAAGCTGATCATCATCAGAGTCTTCCATCGATTTTACAGTCGTCGCCAATGCGCCCATGAATGGAGCCAAATGGACCTGTGCGTCAAGCCCCATAGGGATCATCGAAAGCAAAACGAGTATATATAAAATTCTCTTTTTCATGTTCTATTCATTTAATAGTGATGGCATTTTCGACGTGGAACCTATCCAAATGGAGTGCCACCTTATCCTCAAAACTTATCATTTTGGGCAATAGTCCGATCGATATTTTACAAAAATAGTACAAAATTTCTTTTGAGGTAGGTAAAATCCGCTCTTTTTCCTATTTTTGGGGAGAAGTTATAAAAAACTCAAATTTTGATGCAACGTTTTGGGACGAAAAAGCATCTTAATAGTCGGACACCGGTATCGGAAAAGCCCGAATCGACGGACAATAAGTCGATAGAAGATATCCTGCAAGGATGCAAAGAAGGCTCCAGACAGGCCCAGGAGGCATTGTTTAAGTCTTTGTCAGCGAAAATGTATGCGGTTTGTCTCCGTTATATGAGTAATAGAGACGACGCAAGCGATGTTTTGCAGGAAGGTTTCGTGACTTTGTTCGGGAAACTGGATGATTATTCAGGAAAGGGTTCATTCGAAGGGTGGGCACGTAAGATCTTTGTCAACACTGCACTCCAGCACTTGAGGCGCAACGATGCCCTCAAGATGAGCGGCGATCTGGAAGAAGCCAGAAGTCTGAGCAGTGATGCACCGTCTCAGATTCAACAACTTAGCCATGAGGAACTTATCGCCATGGTAGCTTCCCTGCCTCCTAACTATAGGACTGTGTTCAATATGACCATGGAAGGTTATTCCCACAAGGAAATCGCTCAGGAGCTGGGGATAAACGAGGTCACTTCGAGGAGTTATCTTCAGAGGGCCCGTGCAATGTTGCAGGAAAAGATTAAACGGACTTAAAGATGCAAATGGAAAACAAAGATTTTGATCAGTTGATGCGGTCAATGCTGCAGGATGCCGAGGTGGAAGCGCCTAAGGGATCCTGGGAAGCTATATCCGCAGCTCTTGACAAAGCCGAGGCTAAGAAGAAGCCCATCACGTTGTGGTGGAAGAGGGCAGCCGCGGCTTCGGCTGTCGCTGCCGCGATGGTAGCGGGAGTCTTCCTATTCAAAGATACCCCGAAACAAGATAATATAGATGTTGTGGCGCAGTCTAATGTGACTCCTTTGATGGACAATAGCTCAGCGAATGGCTCATTCGATGCTTCAGAAGAAGTTTCAGAGCCTGTTGAGGTTGTGCCTTCCGCCGGTAGGAATATCGTGGCGGTGGCTGGTCCTTCGAAGAGTGCTAATGCTTCGTCTTATGTTCCTTCTGCCGTGACATCCGCTGGCAAAGTTGCTTCCGATTATGAAGCCGAGGAGGTTTCCGAGAATAAGACCGCTGAGGTGGTTCCGGAGGGTGTTGCCGAAGAGACTCCGAAGGTTGTTTCAGAGGTTGTAACCGAGGATAAGGCTGAGGCAATCGAAGAGGTGAAAGAGTCCGCCAAGGATAAGACTCCCGCGGAAGAGACCTTCGTTGATCCATTCGCCGGATTGCAGGAAGAAAGCTACAACAAGCCTTCACGTCTTTCATTCACCGCCGGAGGTAATTTCCAGACCAATGGTAGCGCTACAGCCGCTAAACCATCAACCTTTAAAGTTAACGGAAGCGGAGTTTATTCCGAGACCACAATAGTTCAGGATAGCAAGGATAGCAAATATGCAGTACCTATTACTCTTGGCGCTGGCGTGAGGTATCATTTCGACAATAAATGGTCTTTGGGAACCGGACTTACATATTCCCGCCTAGAAAGAAGCTTCGACGGAACCTATTATGAGGGTGGCACCACCAATAGCATGACTGGTAATGTGCGCCACACCATCCACTATGTAGGTATTCCTTTGAATGTATACTACGAATTGATGAAGAATGACAAGTTGCACCTTTACTCCTTCGCTGGTGGCGCAATCGAGAAAGGCATTTACAACAACTACGTCATCAAATCTGGATCCAGCACCACTCATTTCCATCCTAGCGTGAAGGGCGTTATGCCTTCGTTGCAGGCTGGTTTCGGACTGGAATACAGAGTCAATTCATTGTTTGGAATATATGCTGACCCTAGCTTTAAATACTATTTCAAGGGAAATCAGCCGACAAGTATAAGAACTCAGCAACCTTTGATGTTCAATTTCGAATTAGGTCTCAGGTTTGACTTGTAGTTCCGCATTTGACATGATAGACATATATAAATCCATTATTATCAACTGATTAACCTAAGCATATTGCACGAGACTGTAAAGATTTACGACAGTTAAAATTCGTGTACAATAGTAAAACTTTCCACATTTGTGGTGAAAGTCCCAGATCTGAGGTGAAAGATTCTGGGACTTTATTTTTTTTGATTTCCTTTACGGAAAAAGCCGTGAATATGGAAATTGTGAGACCGAAACTATTTCTTCTTTTTGCCGCCCCTCTGGCGGTAGCATGCCTTTCGGGAGGCACCCCAGCGATTGAACACCGAGAAAATACGTCTCGCAGCATAGTCAAAAGCGAGGATAGAGATGCCAGGACCGATACCGCCTTCTATGTGCTTGGGGTGGAGTTTCCGACAAGATATGATTGGCGCAAGGATTCGCTTGGTGGCAATGTGGATTGCAGGCTGGTCTATTTCGAGGGCCAGAAAAGGATCTTGGAGATTGATGCCGGCCCGAATTGCGACATCCGGCCTTTCTCGGATAGGAATAGGCTCTGGGGTAGGCATCTTTATTCCGATTTTATAAAGGATTCTTCGACCGTCATTTGCAGGGATGGCGAGGTGTTGTTTTCTTATGATGGTCGAGAACTGATGAGAGGGTTTATGGTGAATGATGATGGGGTGCATACCTTGGGGCAGAATCGTGGCGGTGAGGGTTTTTCTTATAGGATTAACGGGCGCGAGGTTTTTTCCAGTTCCAAAGGGTTTGTTCTGGGGGATGCGTTTGATTCTTATCCCCGTTCCGGTGCTTTGGATGTTGATGATGGGAAGGTGTGCTTCGCTTACTATATTGGCGATGATTATTATTTCGTTCGAGAAGATGATTATGAAGCTGTGGAGGTGCCGGAAGATGTGGGTAAGATTCTGGAGGTTAGGAGCATTGGTGGGGAGATTTATTTGGCTGCTGAGAGTTTGTATGGGCCGCAGGTGGTGCTGGTCGGGCCAGAGGATAGAGCTATATGCCAAACCAACAAGGCGATTGGATTCGATAGGTGCAGGATTGTTCGGTCGGGCGATGAGGTGTTTGTAAAGGCGATGGTGAAGTTGTGGAAAGGGGGCGAGGAGTGCTGCCTTTGGACTGAAGATGGGAAAAGGGTGTTGTCTGGGGGAGATTTTTTCTTTGAGAGTAGTGATTTCGCTTATTATTGCGCCAATGCGTCGAAGGGTATTTATGGGATTTCAGCCGGTGGCGAGATGTATGCGCCGCAGACGATTTCCAATACTTTCGGGCCTCGCTGCGGGACTTATCGCAATGGGGCTTTTTATCTGGCTCTGACGCCTTCTGTGGCCGGTTTTAATCCCTTTGTCTGGGTGAATGGCCGCGAGCTCGCCTTTGCGATGAATGGGTATCTGATGGAGGTCGCATCGCTGCCATGAGGAGCTTTGCACTTCGTGCTCTCGTACCCCCAGTCAGCTAATGCTGACAGCCCCGAGGGGCATGCCGCCTTCGCTTCGCTTTCGGCGGGCGACTCTCGCACCATCGCATCGCTCGGTGCTTCGTCGCGGCGGCTCGTGCCGCCTTGGTGCCAGTCATGCAACAGACCCTCGTCAAGATCGGTCGCTTTCCCTTGTCATGCCCGACCTGATCGGGCATCTCATAAAGAAGTTTAATTTTAAATATATAATGCTATGCTAATAAACATTTATGGAGCCAAATTGATTGGTATTGATGCCGTTCCCGTGACGGTGGAGGTGGACATAAGCAATGGGCTGGGCGTCCATCTGGTGGGACTGGCCGATGTCGCTGTCAAAGAAAGTCTGCTAAGGACGATGACGGCCATTCAGGCGGTAGGATTCAGAATCCCAGGCAAAAAAATAGTGATAAATCTGGCTCCAGCCGACATGCACAAAAGCGGCAGCGGCTACGACCTACCCATCGCATTGGGAATAATCGCTGCATCGGGACAGGTGGAATTGCCTATGCTCGGAAGATACATCATCATGGGAGAATTGGGCCTGGACGGCACTTTAAGGCCGGTTTCGGGAGCCATACCGATAGCGGAACTTGCCGAAAAGAACGGCTTTGAAGGCTGCATAATGCCGGAATCTTCGGCCCTCGAAGCGGTAGACTGTCAAAACATCAAAATTTTTGGTGTCAAAAACCTACATGAGGCCCTGCGAATTCTGCAAGGAGAAGACGATGTCTCAGACCTGCTGATTTGGAACACGGACCTTTACAGAGAATACTACAGCAGCGACATGACGCCAATAAAGGAATCTTCCTACATGGACTTCGCTGAAATCATCGGACAGGAGGGAGCCAAAAGAGGGATGGAAATAGCTGCGGCGGGAGGTCACAACGCAATTCTCATCGGCAGCCCTGGGAGCGGAAAAAGTTCCATGGCGAAGGCTCTTGCGGGGATTCTGCCGCCAATGACAAAGGAGGAAGCCATCATTACCAGCAAAATCTATTCGGTAGCCGGAAGAGGCAGTTCCAGATATGGTCTGATGAGATGCCGACCATTCAGAGCACCCCACTATAGTGCCTCAATGGCAGCGATAATCGGCGGCGGAAATGGGGACAATATCATCCCTGGGGAGGTTTCTCTGGCGGAGAATGGAGTGCTCTTTTTGGACGAATTCGGTCAGATCCCCAAGTCTATTTCGGAGGCGCTGAGAGGACCGTTGGAAGATAGAGAGGTGACTATTTCTAGGCTCAGGTCCAAGATAGTCTATCCTGCCTCATTCATGCTGATAGCGGCCTGCAATCCATGTCCTTGCGGCTATTACGGAGAGGGCGAACGATGCACTTGTACTCCCTCGCAGCGGCAGAACTATATGTCGAAACTTTCAGGACCGATTCTGGATAGAATCGACATCCAACTCCACGTTTTCGCTGTGCCGACCAAGAAACTGGTGAATGGAGTGAAGGGCGAAAGTAGCGCTGAGGTGGCTGCAAGGGTGAAAAAGGCTAGAGACAGGCAGCTGAAGCGCTTTGCTGAAGACGATATATTCACAAATGCCGAAATGAGTAATAAGCATCTGGAGAAATATTGCCCATTGGATGATGAATGTAAGGATTTGCTGGAGAAAATCATTAGCCGCATGGGACTATCCGCAAGAGCCTATTCACGAATCATCAAGGTGGCCCGTACGATCGCAGACCTCGAAGAAGCGGAAAACATACGCCCATCACACCTCAGCGAAGCCGCCGGCTACCGCTTCCTCGACAGATCCAACTACGGGCGGTAAAGCTCTTCCGAACAGAGCGAGAAACATCTTCTCTCAGTCATGGGCATAAGACATCCTTCTTATACCTTCTCAATAATTTTACAGATTCTCTATCCTATCTACGGCTACGTTTTCGAGTGAATGAGTAAATATTAGATTGAAAAATTATGAAGGCCAAAAATCGAACAATAGTTCCTAATGAACTTCATCATACTTACCAAAGAGCCGTCAATGGCAACATCGTGTTCTACACTAGCAGAGATGCCATAGTGTTTTATACAATATTTATGACGGTATGTAAAGAGTCGAATGCTATATTATTAGATTTATGCATTATGCCTGAACATACCCATGCGTTGATAATACCAAAAGATACTAACTCCATAAGTCGAATTTACAATAAAGTGAATAACCTATTTGTAAGGGAATTCAATGCTGACTGTAAAAGAAAAGGAAAATTATTCGAAGGACCTTTTGGAAGCGCCCCAAAATTAGATAGCAAAAAATGTCGCACAGCTATAGCTTATGTCGCTAATAATCCTGTTGAGCGAAATATGTGCGCTAATGCTGAAGATTATGTATGGAATTTTTTTGCCTTTTATAATAACAGATGCCCATTTTCTGAGAGAATCTTTATTGAAAGAGCGTCTAGGCCACTTAGGCGGGCCATGGATGAGGTTAAATTTTACAATGCTAAAAATAAGCATCTAAATTATACTCAATTAGACCGCCTAATGATTAAACTAAACTCTAAGGAAAAGGCTCAATTGAGAGACTTTATAATTAGCTCTTATAATGCAATTGATTATGAAAGGCTCATCTCTTACTATGGGAGTTATGATAAAATGATTATGGCAATAAACTCGAATACGGGTGCCGAATATGATATTATGGAATCGTATGAAGGAAAAAATTCCGATAAAATCTATAGAGATCTTGTTAAGAATGTAATGAAATATGGAAAGTTTAGAAGAGTAAAAGATATTTTAAGTTTAAAGATTTCCGAACGTATTTCAATGGCTAAATCGGTTCTAAATATGTCAGGAGCTTCCTATAAACAAGTTAAAAAATTCTTTCATCTCCCGATGGAGGAAACAATATGACTTGGAGGTACAACTATCACTCTATGTTCATAAAGCCTAGCCTCAAAAGTTGGAGACAATGTGACTTGGAGGTGCGACTGCATTAGTTTAGATGTTCTATAGTTTGACCCGCTGGCGGGTAAATCCTTGGCAATCATTAAGTTCCCGTCTTTAGGTTATTCCAAAATCCGGAAGTTAATAATCCAAAAGCGCTGACATTTAGACCAATAGCCGCCAGTCCACTAATTTGCCGCAGCTAAAGGAGGATTGAATTTACTTAGTTTGAAGGTGATATTAAGAGAAAAATATATCTTTGCGGAAAATTAATAAAGAGTTTAAAGGTCTTTCTAATAATATACACACTTAAGAAGTAAGTATGAAAAAGGTGATATTTGTGTGCCATGGCAATATATGTAGGAGTCCGATGGCGGAGTTTATTTTCAAGAAGATGGTGAAGGAGGCTGGGCGAATGGATGAGTTTGAGATTAGTTCGGCTGCGGTGTCGTCGGAGGAGATTGGCAACGACATTTACCCGCCTGCGAAACGGACTCTAAATGCGCACAATGTGCCTTTCGAGAGGCATTGGGCCCATAAAATCACTGCAAAGGAGTTCGATGAGGCCGATGTGGTTGTGCTCATGGATGCCAGCAATCGTCGCCTACTTGCTCATATCGTTGGCGATAAGGCGTATTCCACTCTGCCAGTTGATTCAAGCCACATTGTGGCGAGAGGAGAGAATGGCAGTTTAGGCAAGGTTTCCCATGGAAAGGAGGGTTGCCATTCTGAAGATGTACATCAGACAATGGTCATAAATATGCTTCCGGACGGGCAGGTTGAGGATCCATGGTACACCGGAGACTTCGAGAAGGCCTATTCCGACATTCTTCGCGGCTGCCGCCTACTCCTCAACTCACTTTAAAGTATATTCCACACCTCACCGTCTAAGGGTCCCCTCGAAACCACCGGACCCTTGAGCGAAAATGGCCCAAAACGTCGAAGGGTCCCCCTGATGCGACCGGACCCTTGAGCGAAAATGGCCTGAAACGTCGAAGCCTCCCCCTGATGCGACCGGACCCTTGAGCGAAAATGGCCTGAAACGTCAAAGCCTCCCCCTTAGACCACCGGACCCTTGAGCGAAAATGGCCCAAAACGTCGAAGCCTCCCCCTGCAGCGACCGGACCCTTGAGCGAAAATGACCTCCCATTTAGTTTTGCGTTTCTATCAAAATTTTCTATATTTGTAATCCGTAATATCTTATGTTTTAAGTTTTAATTTAAAAGATAACACATAATATTTTATGAATTATAAATATGAAATATATCGTATGCCTATTGGCGTAATTATGGAAAAATTGGCTTCAGATTGCAGGAAACGAAGACTTGAGAAAGGACTGAGTCGTAAAAGTCTAGCTGATTTGAGTGGGGTTCCGGCAGCGAGCATAGAGCGATTTGAGACAAAACATAAAATCGCTTTGGAAAGCTATGCTCTTTTGGCTGATGCTCTTGATTACACCGATGAACTACTCTCAGTCATGTCTAAACCTAAATTCAGTACCATGAATGAACTCGAGACCATCAATAAGAATAAAAACAGACAACGCGGCAAATGAAAAACATTGAGAAATTAAACATATTCTATCACGAAAAACTTGTGGGAAATTTGATGCTTTCTCCCAATGGGAAAACGTGTGTCTTCGAGTATAGTGACGAATGGCTTGAAGGTGGAGGTTTTTCCCTTTCACCATTGGAATTGCCTTTGAGAAAAGAGTTGTTCTTCTCCTCTCCCAATGAATTCTATGGTGATTTCGCTATATTTGAGGATAGCATGCCCGATGGATATGGTCTATATTTACTTAACCATATGCTTAAATCTAACAGGTTGTCTCTTTCTGAACTCACGGTGCTTCAACGACTTGGACTGGTTGGGGACTCCGGTATGGGTGCTTTATGCTATCGTCCTTCAATTTCGCTTGGCGCAAAAGATCAATCGACTGCTGATTTTGATGAGCTTCAACGTAAGGCCTTAGATCTTTTATCTGAAAAAACTGATAGTGATGCCTCGTTGCTTTACTATAGAAGTGGAAATTCCGGTGGAACTCGCCCAAAAGCGGTTTTTAGTGATTCTGAAGGTAATTGGATTGTGAAATTTAGACATGTATATGATCCGGAGTATTTAGGTAAGAATGAATATTTATATATGTTGACTGCAAAGGAATGTGGAATAGAAATTCCGGAAGTAAAACTTATAAACAATAAATATTTTGCCGCTAAGAGATTTGATATTGAAAATGGAGTTAGGTTGCATGTGGCTACTGCGGCGGCACTTATGATGTCTGATTTTAGATCTCAAACTTCCGATTATCTAAATCTTTTGTCGCTGACCGGCTATCTTACTCAAGACACTTTGCAGGTGGAACAGATGTTCCGAAGAATGGTCTTCAATGTAATTTCGGATAATAAAGATGACCATGCTAAAAATTTTAGTTTTATCTATAAAGAAGGATCTGGATGGTCTCTTGCTCCTGCATATGACTTAACTTATAGTCCAAAAGGCGGTATAGGTGGAGAAAGATCCACATCTGTGATGTATAAGGGATTCCCTAAGATTAAAGATATGGTAGAGGCTGGTCAAAGTATTCGTATAAAAGAATCCCGTTGCATACAGATCATAGGTGAAGTTGAAGAAGTATGTCGGCAGAGGCTGGATCATTGCATTGATATTTAATTTATAGAATAGCCGGATTCGTCAACTTACCCTTAACCACTACGCATCATTGACGACGGAATGTTTGTCCTAACTACTTATTGTTCTAGTAAACTTATTTCAAGGCTTCACTATGCTACAGGCAGGTAAGTAGCTGAAATCTAGGTTATTAGATAGATGTACCTGCGAATTTCGAGTCACCTTGAATGACGGAACTTGCAGATTCTCAATTACTTAACTGCCAGAGCCTCAACCAATCTCTCAGGAAATGGCTGGCGAGTATCTGCCTGAGTGTCAGTGCTTTAGGCTCATTAACGTCCGGTTTTTAGCATAACCTAAAGGCGGGAACTTAATGATTGTCAAGTGTTTACCCGCCAGGGGCTTATCGGAGGTAGAGGTTGGATTGGATCGAAAAGGGGCATTATCGAGACAATCGGTCCAAAAATAAAATAGGATTGGATAAATATCAATCGATATCGATCCAATCCTATGTCAATTTTCCAGAATCTGCCTTCAACGGCACTGTGGAATTATTTCTTGTCCTTAAGGAGGTCTCTGATTTCTTCGAGAAGAACTACATCGTCGGGCTTGGGAGCCGGAGCCTCTTCCTCGGCCGGTTTCTCTTTCTTTGCCTTATTGATAGCGCGAATCACCAAGAAAATGGAGAATGCGATAATAAGGAAGTCAACCAAGGTCTGGATGAAAGATCCATAATTGAGCGTCACAGCGGGCTTTACAACCTCTTCGCCATCCATAACGGCCTCACGAAGAGTCACAGCCAAGGTGTTGAAATCAACATTACCGATAAGGGCCCCAACGAGAGGCATGATAAGGTCATCCACGAGAGAAGATACAATCTTGCCGAATGCGCCACCGATAACTACACCGACAGCCATATCGACAACATTACCCTTCATCGCGAACTCTTTGAAATCTGAAAGAAATTTTCCCATAATATTGTCTATTTGTTTATTATCAAAAATCCATTAGCCCACAACCCAAACCAACACATGGCGGTCGAAGGTGATATATTCAAGCTCGAATTCTTCCTCATAGCCATCCTTATGGATGAAGGTTACATCCAAATCTCCTTCGCCTCTTGGACGGAAACGCTCCACCTCAATCTGCTCAGCGAAGTCTACCTTGTAGGCTGAAACTCTTTTGAAGACGGCCTCTTTGGCGCACCAATAGATAGCCAACTGCTCGTTTTTCCTATCGTCGTCGAGATCCTCGATTTCTTCCTCCGACAAAGCCCTTTTCTCAACGGCAGAGAAGTCTCTATCCAATGACTCCATGTCAATTCCTACATCTTCTTCGTCATGAAGAATCACGGCGACATATTTTTGAGTATGGGTTATGCTGATGTTGGTGACCATATTTTCCAGATACGGCTTGCCATTGTCATGGTGGCTGAGGGATACTTTCTCCTCGAACAATTCTCCGAGAAGCGCACGAACGGCCAGACGCTGCTTGCGTAGCGATTCGCTCTGGATATATGAAATTTCCTCCATCTCGTCCGATGGAGTTGAGCTAAGTTTTATGAGCTCTTCTTCAGTCTCAGTTATTTGCCACACGGCGATTGTGGCTTCGTTTTCTAATTTCTTTTTAAGGTATAGTGCCATAAATTTTATGATTCTATGGAGCTTGGGTGTCCCAGGTACGTCAATCCGGTGAGAGGGGAGTATAGACATACGTCAAACTCCTCGCTCTGGTCCAGAGGGCGAGTGATAATCAGCATTGAGTTTTGGAACATGAGTTGCGACAACGGGTCTTCAGACGTGTGGCCCGCTTGGTTTCCTTTCTCTGAGTCTATCGAACTGGGAGGCTCCATATATATTCTTACTAAACTTCGCTGGTTTTTAAGAGCTTCGTGCGCCCCTTCCAGCGACAAATACTTCGCAAAGATAATAACTTTTTAGACTTCAACAAAAACATTCATAAATATGAACAAAAAATCCAAAACAAAGCTGAGCAGGCAGGGCCTCTAAGAACCCGTGGTCGCCCGTGACCTCGTGAACCGACGCCAAGTCGAGAGCAAACAAGCTTGCTTGATTTGCCGAGACGCGAAGGAGGAAAAGCGCGAAGCGGTTAACATTCGGGTGGATGCGGAGACGAAGTCGAAGCAGACGGGATGAGCCCGAAGGGCGAAGGTTCGTGAGGCCGCTGCCTGCCGGCGGAGGCATTCGAAAATTTGCACAAAAAAGGACGCTACCGTGGGAGGGTAGCGTCCTAACAATGCTTATGTATAATGTCTAAAGATGCTTATTTGCTTTCTTCCAATCTTTGATGGCAGGAATGATGCCGAGATCAATAATCTCGTCACGCATCTTGCAAAGATGCTCATAAGAAGCCTGAAGCTCGTTCATCTCAGCCTTTGTGCCCTTAGGCTCGGTGTAATGAACGCCGGTAGCGTCGATAACGGTAGGCATAGCCATCATAACGTTCTGGAACTTCTCATTATTAACATAAGTTCCTGCAGGCCATGTGAATTTCTTTCCACCCATAGCAGCCTCAATCATCTTAACGGCATTGTAAGCAGGGCTCTGGAAAGAAGAACGACCACGGAGCTTGATGATATTGGAGCCACCCTGAACGGTATTGTGCTTAATCTCCTCCCAATCCTTCTCGGAAAGTTTCATCTTGCTGAGCGGAGTGCCATCAACCTTAACCTTGGATGCGAAAACAGCCATTGACTCACCATGTCCACCATAGGTGTGAGCGCCGGTAACTTTGTACTGAGGTACACCGAAATGATTGGCGATTTCGGTCTGGAGACGAGTAGAATCCAAAGCAGCAAGAGTAGTAACCTGCTCCGGCTTAAGACCTGAATGAAGAAGAACTACGAGACCGGTAAGGTCAGCAGGGTTGAAGATAACTACAACATGCTTAACGTTAGGGCAGTATTTCTTAACATTCTTACCGAAATCCTCGGCAATCTGGCAGTTACCTTTGAGAAGGTCCTCTCTGGTCATACCCTCCTTACGAGGGAAACCGCCTGAAGAAATAATGTACTGGGCATCTTTGAATGCCACCTTGGGATCAGCGGTAGCGGTGATATTGGCACCTTCAAAAGCGCAGTGATTGAGTTCCGCGAGAACACCCTTGAGACCTGGCTCATAGATATCGTAGAGACACAGATTAGGTGTGAGTTTGAGCATCATGGCGGTCTGAGCCATGTTGGAGCCTATCATACCGGCAGCGCCGACTATGACAAGTTTGTCATTTGTTAAATATCCCATATTGAAAATTTTATTTAGTTATTTGTTATCAATCTTAGTTCTCACGCCGTCCGTCCGGACGCATCCGCAAATATAACAATTTAGCATGAGACTTCAGTCTTTTATGGCATTAAAAAGTCTTCTTTTTTATGTTATTTTCCTGCATGTAAGCAAGTAAAGTATCGTATGATTCAAATTTAGCAGTTCCCTCCAAGAAAACATTAACTTTGAAACCTACTTTTTTGCTAAGCTTATACACATTCTTAAGGGTTGTGAGCACGCAATACTCGGAAGCAATGCCGCAAACGGTCACAACATCGCCCTCGCGGAAATAATCCTGGTCCGAAGCCTTCACGCCCTCGAAAGCACCATATTCTTCTTTGCCTGGCTTGCAACCCTTGCGAATAAAACGCATGCGGCTCTCTTTCAGACCTTCCAAAACGCTTTCCGGCAAAGCCGTACCGGCAGTGTAATGAACGCAATGAACCGGCCATGGACCGCCCTGCTCCTTGAAAGAGCAATGATTAGTGGGGTGCCAATCAAGAGTGAAATATACCCAGTCAAATTTGTTTTTAACCTCGTTGATGGCAGGAATCACGTTAGCCGCGTCTTTAACGGCCAAGCTGCCATCGATAAAATCCTTCTGGAGATCGACTACAAGTAAAATTTTCCTTCCCATTGTTATGTGTTTTTAATTATGTTAATCTTCCCATTCAATTTTTCTGCTGAGATCGGGTGCAACCGAAATATGCACCGCTAGAGTGTCCTCAGGAAGCAGTTCCTCGATATTTTCGGGCCATTCCATTATGCATAGACGGCCGCTATCAAGATAATCATAGAGACCAATGTCAAGAGCCTCAGCGGGCTTAGTGATACGATAAAAATCGAAGTGATACATCATTTCGCCATTGCCTCTACGATACTCATTCAGAATGGCGAAAGTTGGCGAACCGACTGCATCTTCTTTGACACCCAATTGCCTGCAAATAGCCGCGGTAAAAGTGGTTTTGCCAGCGCCCATGGGGCCGTAGAGGGCGATTAGATTTCGTCCTTCCGTCTCTTTCAGAAATTGCTCAGCCGCATGGTCCAGATCTTCCAGACCTGCTACAAAAATCTCGTGTTTCATACTTTGTATATAGCGAATAAGGCCGATCCGCTGCCGGACATGGACGCATATACGGCCCCTTTTTCGTATAGTTTCTCTTTTTCAGCCGCCAAAACGGGATGCTTGCGGAACACCGTTTCTTCGAAGTCATTGACCAAAAGGCCTTTCCACTTCTCGACCGGCATCGCCAGAATCTCCTTTAGAGGCAGCCCACTTTGGCCCGATACCTCTCTCGGCACTATGCCACCATAGGCTTCGGCGGTCGAAACTGAAATGTCGTTAAATGGCGTGACTTCAATCCTGTAGCCCTTCAAATCAAGGGGATATGGCGTCAGAATCTCGCCTCTACCCTCGCCCATCACTGGTTCATTGTAGATAAATAGGGCGCAGTCGCTGCCAAGACGGGAAGCATAGCCCACCAAAGCTTCTTTGCTCAAACCGAGCGAAAAGATTTCGTTAATCATTTTCAGGGCGAAAGCGCCATCTGCCGAACCGCCACCCAGTCCAGCGCCTACGGGCGATGTTTTTTCGAGGCAAATCTTCACGGCGGGGAGTTCAAAATCGGCTTCCAGCAATCTGTAGGCCTTAACGGTAAGGTCTTTAAGCGGATCCCAATGAACGCCCTCTTTTCGGGCTATGGTAATCATTATTTTGCCATCCTCGGAGATTGCCTGAACTAATTTACCCTCTTCGCTACCATATTTTTCCGTCAACCCAGCCAAAGTTTCGCAATATTCATCCCCCTTCACTATTTCTAAAGTGTCATGGAAATTATCCAGAGGGTAGAATAGCGTCTCTAGGTCATGATAGCCGTCAGGACGTTTCCTGAGTACCTCAAGGCCTAAATTAATCTTTATTCCAGGTCGCGTAATCATATCTGTTTACCATTGAATTCCTCTAATGCAGCCCTCGATTTCTTCGCTTAATTCGGGCACCTTGGATGTCACCGGCGCGAGGAAGGAAATCATTTGCAGCACTTTTGCTTCATGCTCAGGTATGCCGCGAGAACGCATGTAGAATTGTTCGCTTTCGTCGAGTCTGCCGATTGTGGCTCCGTGGGAGCATTTTACATCGTCCGCATATATTTCCAGTTGAGGCTTGGTGGTGATGCGGGCACCGCTTGTGACTTGCAGATTGCGGTTGGATTGGTAGGCTTCCGTTTTCTGTGCGTCTGGGGCGACGATTATTCTGCCGTAGAAGTCCGCTTTGGCACTGCCGCCCGCTATGCCGTTGAATGTTTGTTCGGAGGTACATTCAGGCACTCTGTGACGCACATCCGTGTGAAATGCGACTTTCTCCTCGCCTCCGCAGATGTAGGCCCCATAGAGTCGAACTTCGGCACCACGACCTATTATGTCGACCTTTAGATTGATTTCGGTGCTGACTCCAGGAAGTACTATGACGCAGACTTCCACATGGCCTCCCTCGTTTACGACTATATGATCGAAGCCGACGGAATCCTCGTTTGATCGCAGTACAATGATCTTTTTAAAGGCCTCTCCCTCCTGAACTCGAATGGAGCTACCGCCAATCTCAACTGGATCATCTACATAGTGGCCGTAATCTATCTTAGAACCTGTCATAGCCCTCGTTTTCAATTACATCCACCAACTCGCGACCACCCTCGGCCACAAGAACGCCATTCTTGAGAACATGCACCTTGTCTGGCACCACATAATCCAGAAGCTTCTTATAGTGCGTAATAATGATGGCAGCTTTTTCAGGAGTCTGAAGCGACCTCACACCATCGGCAACAATCTTCAGCGCATCGACATCCAAGCCACTATCGGTCTCATCCAAAATGGACAGCACCGGATCAAGCATCGCCATCTGGAAAATCTCATTTCTCTTCTTCTCGCCGCCCGAAAAACCCACATTGACATCTCTCTTGGAAAACTCCGGCCTCATACCCACAAAAGCCATCTTCTCCTTCATCAACTTAAGGAAATCAGACGCCTTCATATCCTCCAAACCTTCATGTTCACGCTTCGCATTGATGGCGGTTTTCATGAAGTTGGATATGCTCACGCCAGGAATCTCAATCGGATATTGGAAAGACATGAAAATGCCAGCCCAAGCTCTTTCTTCGGGGGATAGGCTAAGCAAATCTTTGCCCATATACTCTATCGTACCGGCTGTCACGGTGTATTCCGGCTTGCCGGTCAGAATTGAAGAAAGGGTACTTTTACCGGCACCATTAGGCCCCATCACGGCATGAATCTCACCGCGATGAATCTCAAGGTCTACTCCTCGAAGTATTTCCTTATCTCCTATGGATGCATGCAATCCACTGATTTTCAAAAGAGTTTCCATTATCTTTCAGTTTTATACAACTTAATCCATGTTACCAATGACCATATAGCATTGATTAGATACAATGCGCAAACGATAGGCATGAATATGTTGCCGACGGACAAATGAAGGGCAAGCTGGGCGATATTGACGATAATCCATGCAATCCAGCAGTCCCACTTTTTCATGGCTGAGAGAAGCTGAGCGGCCAGAATCATCACAGTCACGCATGAATCCAAATAAGGATGGGGATCGCCCGTAAACAAGGCATTCAAAATCCATCCCCAAGCGGCTGCAAGAATGAATACGCCGGCGATCATCAAAATTCGCATCGGCCATGTCAGCATGGTTACTTTCAAGGCATTCTGATCGGAAATGCTCTCCTCTTCCGGTGCGGGGTGGGTCCATCTGAAATGGCCGTACACGTTGATGAGAAGCGATACTGGCTGGAGCATCAGGCTGGCATATAGATTCCTGTGCAGGAATAGCAGAAACAGCGAAATGGTGTACAAATAGCCCACCCAGAAATTATATTTGGAATTGCGTCCAGCCAAAAATACGCACACGATACCAAGGATAGACGAAACGAGGTCCATCAGCAGCACCGGCTGGCCATTTCCAAGAGTAAAAAGAGTGTAATCAATAAAATTCATATTATCCCACAGATCCTTCTAATGAAACTTGGAGCAGTTTTCTTGCCTCCACGGCAAATTCCATAGGAAGCCTGCTCAATACTTCCTTGGCATATCCATTTACGATTAGTCCCACCGCTTCTTCGGCTCCAATGCCTCTCTGGTTGCAGTAGAACAGCTGATCTTCACTAATTTTGGACGTAGTAGCCTCATGCTCAACTGTAGCGGTCGGGTTGGCGTTTCTGATGTCGGGGAAGGTATGCGCACCGCAAAGAGATCCAATCAAAAGGCTATCGCATTGAGAGAAATTCTTGGCCCCATCGGCACCGGAAAGTATATTCACAAGGCCTCGGTAGCTATTTTGGCTATGTCCCGCTGATATACCTTTGCTCACGATTCGGCTCTTTGTATTACGTCCAATATGTATCATTTTGGTGCCCGTATCCGCTTGCTGGAAGTTGTTGGTCACCGCCACGGAATAGAATTCGGACGATGAATTGTCGCCCTTCAAAATGGTGGACGGATATTTCCATGTTATGGCAGAACCGGTCTCGACCTGAGTCCATGAAAGATGCGCGCCTGATCCCTTGCAAATGCCTCTCTTGGTCACTAGATTGAGGATCCCACCTCGACCTTGGGCATCTCCAGGATACCAGTTTTGGACGGTCGAATATTTCACATCGGCATCTTTTTCGACCACAATCTCGACTATGGCTGCATGGAGCTGATTTTCGTCTCGCATCGGAGCGGTGCAACCCTCCATATAGCTAAGCGAAGATCCTTCTTCGGCCACGATAAGAGTCCTCTCGAACTGCCCAGTACCGGATGCGTTTATGCGGAAATAGCTGGACAAATCCATGGGACATTTGACGCCCTTGGGGATGTAGCAGAACGAACCGTCGCTGAATACCGCAGAGTTGAGGGCGGCGAAGAAATTATCCCCCGACGGCACCACGGAGGCCAAATATTTTCTCACCAAATCGCCATGTTCCCGAACCGCTTCGGAGAATGGGCAAAAGATTATCCCTTTCTCTTCCAGAGTTTTGCGGAAGGTGGTGGCCACGGAAACCGAATCGAAAACCGCATCTACCGCTACAACGCCCGCTAAAGCCTTTCTCTCATTGATCGGTATGCCCAATTTCTCGAAAGTTTTTTCTAGCTCAGGATCGATTTCCTTCGGACGGTCCTTGTCTTTCTTGGGGGCGGCATAGTAGATAATGTCTTGGAAATCAATGGGCGGCATATCGAGATGGCCCCATTGAGGCATTGGCATTTTTTGCCATTTTCGAAAAGCGTCAAGACGAAATTCCAGAAGCCAATCGGGCTCCTGTTTCAAGGCTGATATGGTGCGGATTATGTCCTCATTGAGACCTTTGGGGACAAATTCCTGCTCCACATTGGTCACGAATCCTTCTTTGTATTCGCCCGATGTGAATTCCTGTATGGTTTTCTGCTCTTCTAAACTATCCATAAATTATTTTGCAAGCGGACGGCAAAATTACAACAATCCGGTGAGGTCTGCAAGCACAATGGAAGTCATCGCCTCCACTATCACGGGAGTACGCAACGCTATGCAGGTGTCATGCCTACCAGGAATCTCCAGAGTAGTCAACTCACCCTTAGCGAAATTGAAGGTGGTCTGAGCCTTGCCAATGCTCGAAGTCGGCTTGAAAGCCACCCTAAACACAATCGGATTGCCATTCGTTATTCCACCATTGACACCACCCGCGCCATTCTTGGCAGCCGGACGCACATTCACATGAAGACGCAAATTGCCCGCGCCAGGCTCCACAAACGGATCATTATGCTCAGAACCCTTCATCCTCGCGGCCTGGAAGCCATCTCCGAATTCGATGCCACGCACACCAGGAATAGCGAAAATGGCATGGGAAATCAGCGACTCAACAGAATCAAAGAAAGGCTCACCGAGACCAGCCGGCACCCCATCAACACGACATTGCACAATGCCACCGATGGAATCTTTTTCGGCCATGGTTTTATCCAAAATGTCCTTCCAGAGCAGTGCCGGAGGGATTTCATTCTTCTCTTCTATGCCACCATCAGGAAGTGCTTCCTCCTTGTAAGAAGCCATGGCCTGTTCTCTTGTCACGCCACCGATTTCAAGCAAATCAGCCGAAACCTTGTAGCCCAACATCTTCTTGGCCACAACACCAGCAGCCACGATGGGCAGAGTCAGACGTCCGGAGAAATGACCGCCGCCTCTCGGGTCATTGAAATCCAGCCACTTAATGCTAGCCGTATAGTCGGCATGACCAGGACGAGGCACGTCGTTAAATAGTTTATAGTCTCCCGAACGGGTGTTTCTATTGTAGAACATTATCATGAGCGGTGCACCTGTAGTGTAGCCATTGTAAACTCCGCTGACAAGAAACGGTTCATCGGTCTCAATCCTCGGTGTAGTGCCCTTGGCACCACTTTTCCTGCGGCAAAGGTCCTCTTTGAAATCCTCTTTGCTCAGCGGAATTCCAGGCTGCACGCCATCAAGAATGACACCTATGGCATCCCCATGGGATTCACCGAAAATGGAAACTCTAAATTTACGTCCAAAAGTATTCATAATTATGTGCTATTTTATATGGCAATGCCTTTCTTGAAATTCTCAAAATTCTTGAAGAATTCGGGCCATGATTTGACAACACATTCGGTGTCATCAATCTCTATGGGGCCGTCCGCACCGATGGATGCGATAGAAAGTGCCATTACCATTCTATGGTCATGATTGGATGAGTATTTTCCCCCTTTGAGAAGCGTCTTTGTGAGGAGTCTGCGGGCTAACGAATGGCCTTCAATGACTAATTCGTCTCCTTTTATGGCCGCTTTGACTCCCATTCCGGTAAGCATATCGACTATGGCTTTGCCCCTGTCGCTCTCTTTGGTAGCAAGCCTTCCGACTCCGCTAATATGGCTTTCGCCCTCACAGAAGGCCGCTACGATGGACAAAATCGGGAAGAGGTCGGGGCAATTGCCGGCATCAACATTCAGTGGCACGAGAGGAGCCTTGGTGAAAGCCAAAATATCGTTGCCCGTGTCGGGGTCAGGCTCTTGGGTTATGCAAGTGCCGGCATCGGCCAAAATATCCAAGATTGAAAGGTCGGCCTGAACGGATTTCTCAGGCATATCGAATAGAGCAACATCGCCGAAAAGCGCTCCCGCAACTGCGAAATTGGCGGCGGCACTCCAATCTTTCTCCAATTTTATCTTGCATGCCTTGAGTTTCTGACCTCCCTTGATATGGAAAATAAGCCTCTCGCAGAGGTCCCAGTTATGTGTTTGGATGAATTCCTGGCCACCTTCCATGTCGCATGCAACTTTGACTCCGAATTTCTTCAGCACGTCAAGAGTCATGAAAATGTAGGGTATGCTCTTAGGTTCCTTGACATAAATTGTGCTCTCTCCATTTGCCAATGCCAGAGCGGTAACCAGCCCTGAGATTAGCTGAGAACCATTTTTGCCGGAAATTTCAGCCTCACCGGACCGTATATGTCCGTTAATTGTCACGGGCACATGCACCTCACCGTCTTCGGATACATTCAGCTTGACTCCGAAAGCCTCCATTATGTCTTTGGCGCCCTTGAGGGGACGAGTCAGAAGAGTCTTTTCGCCGGTTATTGTGACATCGTTTTTGCTCAAAAATGAGACGATTGGAATCATGAATCGAGTGCTGAATCCGGATTCGCCGGCATGCAACTCGCTGATATCCAGGGAACCCTCTTTCAAAGGGCCTATGCCTGTGATTGTCAATTCGTCTTTATGTTTAGTTATCTTGGCTCCGAGTGCTTTGGCTATTCCAATTGCCGCTTCGGTGTCAGCGCAGGTGCTAAAGCCCTCAAGTGTGGAGGTGCCTTCAGCCAAAGCGGCGCACAGAACCGCCCTCTGTGCCATACTCTTGGAAGCCGGCATTTCAAGCGGAGCGTCGGTGTACATCGGAAAATCACCATAAATAGCATCCGCCATAAGCATAGAAGGCCATTGACCAAGATTTATCAACGAATTATCATAAACGGAGGCAGCGGCATATGAGAATGGAGCTCCTTTGGCGAGACATTCCACTCGAGATTCCTTCCAGTCGAAGGCCATGCAGAATGCTATCAATCTATTTGGATCAAACCTATCATAAAGAGACATAACCCTATCCACATCCTCTTTCGAGTGGGCCATGGTGGCGATTTTGACTATGTCGGCTCCGAGATGCAAGCATTTTTCGACTATGGCATGCAAGGCAGTTTCTGACTCCGTCTCCTCCATGTTGTGGTATGAACGAATCAATGTGGTGCCATATTCCTGGGCCTCGCGACGAATTCTTTTGGACATCATCGGAGGGGCTTCGATTTCCAAATCTACGAAGTTGGCTCCGGCGTGAATGGCCCTGATAAGTCTTGTTTCCGCTTTCTGAGGTGTCATCTTGTCCGAAATTCTGCAAGTTGCTACCAACGGGCATGAGGCACTTGAGAAAAGGTCATCGATTTCTTCAAGTGTCAATTTGCATGTATCCAAGCGGATTTCCGCCATCTCAAGCCAATCTTCGCAAAGGACATCCCAAATTCCGTCGCAATCTCTATTTACTATTGTTGTGCAAACCATATTTCGTTATGCTTCTAAAAGTTTTATAGCTTCATCTACCGAAAGGTCTTTCAAAATCACGTCTCCAATGTCTTGGATGAGCACGAAATGAATTTTTCCTTCCTCCGCTTTTTTGTCTCTAGTCATGGCTTCCGCCAGTTCATCGAGGGAATATGGAGATTCCGTGGGTAGGCCGCATGCCGCCAAATTGTTGGCGAGTTTGGCCGCCAAGTTGTCTTTTGCCACTCCGACTTTTTCCGAAAGTTTTGCCGCCAGCACCATTCCCATAGCAACTGCCTCGCCGTGAGTGATGTCTTTTCGATCGACGTATGCTATGTCGTGGTCCTTGCCGAGTTTGACTCCCTGGCCCAAAGAAATGTCCACTTTATGGCCCTGGGCGACATGCTCGATGGCGTGGGCGAAGGTGTGACCGAGATTCAATTTGCGTCTTTCGCCATTCTCGAACTGGTCCCTTCCCACGACTCCGGCCTTTACCGCCGCCGCCGAATAAATCAGGCTCAAAATATCGTTGCTATATTCTTCGATGGCCGCTGAACGGCTCTCAGCACCATTTATCGCGCTCAAAAGTCTTATCGTGCGGGTGTAATTGTCGTCTTCGTTTTCGATAATGAAGGTTTTGATGAGTTCCGATGTGCCTGAAACGAAGTCGCGATAGGGCAAGGTCTTAAGCACTTCCGGACATTCGAAGGTGAAGTCGGGCTGACGGATAATGCCTATCATGTTTTTGTAGTCCAGCATATTGACTCCCGTCTTGCCGCCGATTGCCGCGTCTACCTGGGCGAGTACAGTGGTGGGCACGAATGCGAATGAGATGCCTCTTTTGTAGATTGAGGCCGCAAATCCGGCAATGTCCGTGGTTATTCCGCCTCCGATGGCTAGCAGAAGGGCGTCTCTGTCGGCTCCGCTTTCGAGCAGCCAGTTGCAGATTTCGAGAACCGTTCCCATGGTCTTTTCATGTTCGCTGGTCTCTATTGATGCTATGGCCTTAAGTGCTGGGAGTTTATCCTGTGGCGATTCAGCCTGCTTTGCCAGTAGTGCTTTTTCTAGTTCGTGCGCCAATGGCTCCACTTTGCTGTCGCAAAGCACATAAATCGAGGGGTAGCCTTCCAGATATTGCATCAAGTCCAAGAATTTGCTCCCTGAGACTATTTGGCTGATGACTTCGCCTCCTGACTCTATCGTTATAGGTTTCATAACTGTTTTTATATTTCTAAGAAACTTAACTTACAAATATAATGATTTCCTTTAATTTTCTGGTTATATTTGCAGTTATGAAACGAAATTATTCCACTTATATATTGATTACCGCAGGTCTGATTTTAGTCGTTTGCGGTTGCGTGGCTTGTGCCGCCGGAAGAAATAATAAGAAAATTCAGCGTTCGCCCGCTTGGCTTGAACTTCCCAAGGTTGAGGGTAATCTTTATACCCATACCATGGATTTGGATGGCAAGTCGATGCGAAACTGGTCTTTCGTTTGGGATGAGGAGAATCTTGTGGCTCCATGGATTGCTTATCCCTTGAACAAGGACATAATCGGCAACAATATCAAGCGTACAAATAATTGGTCATTAGATCCTCTCATTCCTAAGGATAAACAGCCTATTCTTTTCAAGGGTTATAGAGAGGGCAATGATGGCTGGCGTTCTCGTGGGCATCAGATTGCTTCGGCGGATCGTCTTCATGATTTCGCGCAGAATTCCACCACCTTCTATTTCACCAATATGACGCCTCAGGAGAAGGATTTTAATGGGCAGATTTGGAATGACCTTGAAATGAAGGTGCGTAGAACAGCGGGCCGTTGCGACACGCTTTATGTCATCACAGGGTGCGTCACAAAGGGTAGCACTACATATTGCAAGGACAACAATGGCAAGCATGTAACCATACCTACAGCCTACTACAAGGCACTTTTGGCCTATAAGAAAGACCCGAAATTCGGACACAAAGGCTATCTCGGATGCGCTTATTATATAGAACATAAGCAGCAACCTACTACCATCAAAAAAGATAGGGCCATATCAATCGACGAACTGGAAAAGATTCTTGGCATGGACCTTTTCGCCAACCTTCCCAACGTCCTCGATGCCCGCACCGCCGACCTCATCGAGTCCGAAGACCCCGTAAATGTTAAATTCTGGTAAGATTATCTGTATCCA
>Ga0181612_155243_pt1 | contig 36074 bp, 19 predicted proteins | sample HoacroProtozoa21_FD_119630 | JGI IMG/M metagenome (GOLD analysis project Ga0181612, IMG submission 119630) | Hoatzin crop microbial communities from Cojedes, Venezuel. Combined Assembly of Gp0051906, Gp0051904, Gp0051908
AGACGTATGCAGGGGACAGAGCAAGCGTAGAAGCGGGTGAAGAGAGACAAGTTATTGCAAAAGAAAAAGAAGAAAAAGAAAAAGAAAGGAGGGGGGGGGGGGGGGGGGGGGGGAGAAATACGTTTGAGGTAGGGTAATAGGATTTACACGCTTCCATCCTGATACAGTTAGGCTGCTTTGTACAAACGCTCTGAAGAATCTGATTGTGGCTACTCTTTGGCTGCCAGACGAGACGACCCATTGAACTGCTTGATCCTATGCAACTGTGCTTCTAACAAATACGCATAAAAGCTGTTAAAACCCTAACCAGTAATACCTCTTCAGTGAAATAATCCAAAGCCCTGTTGTGATACAAAAAACCCCACCCTTCCTGCTCTTTTGTAAGTGGGCTGCTATGGCCTTAAATAGCATGCACCACTTCAAATACGCTTTTCAGTAGGTATGGAGGCGAGCTACTTACATGGGTAGGTTTAGTAAAGTTCCATCCTCTCAAGCTGCAAGAGAAGTATCACAAGGCTGTAATTAGCAGTAGTGCAGGAAGGGAATCACGAGAGACCACCTTTTCTTTTTACCTTGTTTACCAGTGCAGAAATCTATGCCTGTCTCACTTTGCCATTCAGCCTGTTGTAAGAAGGTAAAGGGTCAAAACACTTCTACTGAAGTGAGCACCAGAAACAGAAATAACCCAGGAAAGAAGCACTATACTTCAGGCTGAGAAGTAACAAAGGAAGACAAGGTTTTAAGAGCATTGCGTTAAATCAGTGTGTAACTCCATCGTAAATAACACAATGGCATTACCCGTCAGTGTTAAAAAGTAAGGTACTTGAGAACTCTGTCTTACCTCTGCAGTACACTGCCAGCGCTACCAATGAGTTCAGTCCTGTAAAGATTATAGAAAGGGATGAATCTGTGAAACAATTGCTAGCTAATGCATATGCTAACCAACTCAACTTACTGTCAGTGACTGATTTTTTTACTTTATCAGGTTTTCATGCTCCAACCATGTCCTGGCCAGTGGCAGGGACGCTTATGATTGAACCAACAGAGTCTGAAGACAAGGCAGAGTTGGACAGATTTTGTGATGCAATGATCAGTATTCGGCAGGAAATTGCTGAAATAGAGGAGGGCAGGATGGACCCCCAAATTAACCCACTAAAGGTAAGATGGCAGACAGAGTAAGTTACCAGCATCAGCTTAACCCTTGAGACTTCCTTAAGACTACGTCAGCCCGCTTCTTGGTCTTTCAGTACTCTCAAAAATAACTGTACAACAGTGAACATGTGACTAAGCAAACTGAAAAATGTCCAGATATTGACTTGCTTCCTGTTTTAAATTTGCCTTTTCCCCCCACCCAGCCAAATGGTAGTCTCAAGAGTCTCTAAACAGTAATTATTTGTATGTAGTAATGTGAAGTTGAAGAAAGGTTCACACTGATATCTTCAACTGAATTCTGTAATTTCATGTCCTGAACATGTCTTTTTGCTTGTAGATGTCACCACATACTCTGAACTGTGTCACTTCTTCCAAGTGGGATCGTCCTTATTCCAGAGAAGTGGCAGCATTCCCACTAGTGAGTAAATAATGGCATCCTAGTGATGTGGTAGCAGATGAATGTGCTTTCTGTTCTGTGGTTTTCTGGTCAGTTGGAGATGCAAGAATAAAAACTTCAGAGCCATTTTTACTGTTGCTCAATTTTTATGTGTGAGAGCTCTACAGTAGTTTCATGAGTTTTGTTTGTCAAGACAAGGAAGAAAGATCTTAAAAGTCTCTACACATGAAGTGCAAACTTGGATTTCTACATCTCAGCACTTCAGTGTTGGATATTCCTATTGGAAACAGCCCGTTCAGTTCCAAAATGCTGTACCAGGGGCTCCCAAAACAGAGTCCCACGTCCTGACGTTCGAAGTGCTGCTGCAAAGAACTTGGATGAGGGTTTGACAAGATGCACGGTCAGCATGAGGCAGGCCACACCAATGTGAGCCTGCTACAAATAAAAGGTCAAGTTGGAGCTGGATACATCAGTGCTTCAGAGCACTACATAAAATTTCTTCCACAAACTTTAAATACATGTGGAACTAACTTTTCTCACCTAAAATTGAACTGCATCTGTTTTATTGCTACATACTGTTTCAAAGAGGAAGAATTTAACTGCACCTGTGAAACTTGCCACCTTATTTTATGTTATATTACAACTATATCGAACAGCACAGGTCTTGGTAGTCTCCTCTGCTTTCCCTTGGTTCCTATCTCTAAGGTAGTTACTCAGAGGGTCATAGTTTTCTTTCATCCCATGACAACTGCTTCCTTGCAAGTATCTGTTAGACGACATGGTTACACTTTTTTTTCAAATCTGAATATTCTTTTGACTGCCAACTCTATTATACATGCTTGTTAACTTTCAGAGACTGCAAACAGATTTGAAGTATGACTTCACTTATAAAAAAATCTGCTTTTCCAGCATTTGTCATTCTTAAAACTCCTAGTATCTATTACAATTACGTAGATTTGCTTGGTGGAAAAATTAAAATACTGTTCTTTCTTCTGTACTTAGCCATTTGTGAAGCCTGAAAGCAAGTTTTGGCCCACAATTGCTCGCATTGATGACATATATGGAGATCAGCATCTGGTTTGCACCTGCCCACCAGTGGAAGCCTACGAATCTCCCTTTTCTGAACAGAAGAGAGCATCTTCGTAAGACTGCTTCCAGCTGCCTGGATTTCTGAGTCCACCAGGATGGCCTTTTCCTTACAGACCTGACAGGGGATCTATATACTGTGTATATTTTAGATAATCACCTTATTTGTTAATTGAATCACTGCTCAGTTAAAATGTAAATACAAATCAACATGTTAGGTGCAAGCAAAATGTGACTGTTCCACAGCAGTTGATGTTGAAGTTGCCTTGATTCAGCATTTTGTCTGTTTTTTCCTAACATTTTAACAATTAACACCGATTTGCAAAGTGGCATAGAAGATATGGTTAAAAAAATAGAAAATATGCAGATGCATAAGGCAATAGTAATGAATATTAACTGCAGGAGTAATTGTTTATATTTTGTAAAAAAAAAATGAAGTAGATATTGTTTAATTTACTTCACGTATTACCACTAGCATTTCTAGTGTTAATATTTCTTACTGGTTTTTTTACCTACAAATGTTAGTATGCTAATAAAATTGGTCAGAATTTTAGGTGTTGTGTTCTGGGTTTTAACTTTTCATCTCGATTTACCCAACTGCGTAGTATGACATTATGAAGCTTTAAATTCTGATTTGTGAGAATTGCCACAGCAGAAACAGCTTCTACACAAAGCAAAATAGTGGCAGAAATTAGTATTAAATCTCTGGGGTTTTTTAATGAGCTAGAATGATCAGTTTTACTGAGCAGCAGCAAGCTTAACTTTTATCTATATCACATAAATCTTTCCTTGCAGTTCCGACTACTGCTCTCCTCTTCTCCCAGAGAAGGCATTTTTCTACAGACTGTGAGCTACTTAGTAAAAGTTAGGTCTTCTTTAACAAAGTGTTCTCCTTCCACAGTTTCTCAAATCTCTGCTTTTGGGTACCGGCTTTGGTTTATACAGTGCACTCAACCTGCCTTGCTTTGTCACGTCAGCCTACAGCTTGTGTGAAAACTGACTCACAGCTTTATCTCTGGCCCTCCTCCGAGCACAGCGACAGCACCCTGAGACCAGGGCACTACTGCTGCACACAACGCCACGCTCAATTACTAAGTAGCCAGAATGCAGACCTTACACAGGAGCCTCTCCTAATCTGTTCCCAGCTAAAGTTTTGTAGAACCGATCACCTCACCAGCTACACAGAGACACCAGGCCGCACGTGTGGCGAGCGCGTTTGTGAGGAAGCCGAGAGCGGGTCGGCGCAGACTGATCTGCGTCTGACGGCGGCGAGCGGCCCTGTGGAGACAGACAGGCTCATTCAGCCGCACGAAGTGGGATTTTGGTGGATGAGGACGCAGGCACTGGGGTAACGCTCAGACCGGGGAAAGGACCACGCAGTTTTGCACCTTACAGCCAGCAACTAGTCGACCTCTTCTTGAAGGTCTATGAGCACACCCACGCCCGGGAGCTTCCTCGGAAGTGACACAAATGAGGCTAGTGTTCACAGCACTGTTTTAAGTACCATGCTTTTGTGTCCTTTACAGTGAAAGTTTCGGGACTGCAACTTTTTCACGACCTACCTTATGACTTCAATGGGGGCTTTAATTACAGAAAGAGGCTGCAGATGACAGGAAACAGGAATGGATTTCATTAAAGGAAGGTTGGGCCAGTTATCAGTTTTGATACAAAAAGCTGCATCTAGGTCCTAAACCATCTGAATACATAGTTAAGAAAATGAGAATTTTATACTCTAGAATTTACTACTAAAAAGGGCATCTTTCAATAGCTACTGATATAGCACTAAGGGTGTAAAAAATTACAAGAAAACACTGCAAACTTGTAATGTGAGGAAAGGACAGTCTTTCTGTGTTGCCAATCTAACTCCACAAACTCTTGTCAAACACTTTCATGTTTGTTAAAGGCAGTTTTATGTTGTTTGATTGTGTCTTTCACTGAAAAGACATATTAAAAAACTGATTTACATATTTTTGTATTAAGTAGAGAGCTTTCCATTGTTGACCTCAAACTGACAAATTTATCTTATCAATTAATTATAAAAGCTATCAAATGGAAAAAAAGCATTAAAAGGTATAAAACATTTCACAGCACTCAACTATCAAGTAAAAAAGCCACAAGTGTTGCATGCTTACTGCACAGAAGTAATGATTGCTACAAAGGTAAAATTACATCTGTTTTCCCCATAAAATACTGAGCTACCGTTCTGTAAAACATAAGTTCAGCAGGATACAAGAATCCGTTTACAGCTCTTCCAAACTGTATGCTTAACACTGATACCAATTCACCTACTGAACAAAGGCCAAACCCTCATTCCAGTAAGCACAGAGAAAGCTGAGGAGTTACATCTTTCAAAACTGTTCAGCAGTGCCTGTTTTTTTGGTATGCGCTAAGAGGAAGGCTACCAGCATTATGCATTTTCACTGCTACTGAAATCCGAAGTAGAACTGGGGGGAGAGTGGGGAGAGAGAGAGAGAAGTAAGTTACTTTGGATGAAGCGAAAAAGCCATTAAGCTAACTTTCAGCCACAAAAAAAACAGCACTGCCATGTGCACCTCAATGACCAGTTCATTACCACACTGGGATAAGGGCAAGATCTTAAATTACTGAGAATGACACATGCACTCCTATATATACTTCTGCAGGCTACAGGCTGTTGGCGCAGCCCCGTGCCCACAGTGCAGGGCACCCACAGCTCCCGGCAGCGACCACCACCAACAGCAGCAGGGCAGGAATGGCTCCCTCCAACTCCGGCACACGGGCCCGGCACTGACAAGCTTCCTCCAAACACTCCGTAGAGACTGGAGCAGTTACATGACTGCTGCTGCTATACAGTATGTGTGAGCCCATGGATATCGATGCTAGGCTGTTTTCTTTTTCTTAATTAACGACGTCTTTTTCATTGAGAAATTAGTTAAGGAACATAAAATAAAGCCTCATTTCTGAAAAATAAGAAGCCCCCCTCAAGAAAGCATTTAGGAATCTGAAATTTCTATAAAAATGTCATGATTTAAATAAGTGAATAATAGTAAAACAAAACTAGCAAATTTTCTGAATCATAAAATATTTAATAAGGTATATTTTTTTGGGGGGATATATTGTATATAAAATTTCAGATCACAATATGAAGCGATTTGAACCCTCTCCAAGCTAGCACTGCCTTCAATGCCATGTAGATGTATTGCCACTGATACAAGACCTACTAAAAGCATACAGTTTAACTAATACAGAAGTGGCCTTTTTTATATGAAATATTTTTTACACAACTAGAGTGTCTTGAATACCCTCTTTAAGTGCAAAAAACACAGATCACTTTACACTAATGCAGCAACAATGCATTCATATTGTTCTCATTAGTCATTAGTAGTCAACTTGCATAAGATACAAGAAAAGCACAATGAAGCTCACAAAAATAGACTAAAAATCAGCCTGTTCTTGCAAAAAAATACAGCATAATGGAAGAAAAAGACAAAAAAGGATTATGCACACCACAGAATTTCATGTTCTTTAATCCAGCTGGCTTAAGTGCTGTTTCTGGTTTTTTGCTGTTTTTTGTGGGTTTTTGTTTTGCTTTGGGGTTTTTTTTTGTAAATCAAACCACATGGACCAGGCACAACTAATATTCAGGAGGCAGTGTGTAGCTAAAACTTTACTAACTTTTTGTCATCCCCACAATTTATTTTCCTCTGTCCTGAGGTAGTTGCAAAAAAAACAAATCATAAATTAAGCATCAGCTAGGCCAGTAAGAGCTGAGGCTTTTCTTTTTTTTTTTTCCTCATCTTTAAAAACTATTTGTTAACTGGCCAAAACTACCCTTGATGTTAAAAGACAGCTGAGAATTAGAGTTCTCACTACACCAAAAAGATGGCTATGAGGGGAAGAGGGTTAGCTGCTTCAAAATGTGACAATATATTGAGTCCCATCAAGCTGGCTGGTCCACTGTTGAATTTCCTATATTTATTCTCCTTTACTGTCTATAAAGTCACTGGGAGAAGTATGGAAGGATCTGAGCACATCATCGTCCTTTACTGTAACCAGGGAAGAACTGGTCCAGTAGTGTCTGCAGTATCTTGTTGGGAACCATGGTGTAGCCCTTTCCCAGGTCATAGCGGCAGGCAGGGCAGGTGAAGACTTCTGCTCTGAAGGAGCGCTGTAAACAACTCTAGGACGTACAAAGATACAGAAGTAAATTGTGAGAACCTTGGTTTAGACTGACACCTTAACCAGCAAAAACTAAGGAATCACTATAAATCCAAGACGCAACCTGCTCTACTGCCAGAAAAAGGAAGCTATCACCAAGCCCTCCGACACCTACCTCTGCCTCTACGACTAAAACATCCTAACAAAGGAACACTGCTCTGGGTGGGGATGTGAAACATTGAGCTTGGGAGGAATTAAATCACTACTGAGATTTCCCCTTCGTTTCTACTACTGCCTTCCTGTGAATCACAGCCACGTCTGCAGCTTCCTTCTAGCTTCCCAGTTAGATTGCTGCAGTTTTCTGGACCTTCATTTCAAGAGATATTGTTTATGGAACAATCTCCATCTCCCTCCTCAGATGAGATTCAGCTAAGCCTTAAAGACATACGTAGAATAATACAGCCTCTAACACATTAGCACCAGTGCTGCCCTCCTTACTATGTTATCACAGGCTGCATATAGCCCAAGCATGTGAGTTGAAAATCAGAAATTTATCCGGGCAGATCTATGCCCAAAACAGCAATAGCAGCTTACTATCAAACTATTCCTTACGACTTTAACTGGATGTTATTTTGTGTCTGCAAGTATCTACCGACATCTTCAAATTCTGTGCTGAGTTTGTTGCCCTTCAGCCTTTTCCACAGTTTTTCAACTGCCATAATTCTAAATATTAACCCCTTTTTATGTTTTATAAGGAGCCATAATCATTCTATATGTGCAGGCCATCCATAACAACACAGTGATTTTTACTGGAGTGACACATATCTTCTTGAACAGCAAACTTGCATTATCAGATATTGTAATAGGATGATAATAGTCTGAGTCCTTTTAGGCTCATTGCATTGATAACTTGCATTACCAGATATTGTAATAGGATGATAACAGTCTGAGTCCTTTTAGGCTCTTAGGCAGAAATACTGGGTATGGCAGGCACAGCTCAAATATGTACAATTCAGCACACAATTCTGTACACACCCACACTACAAAAATTAACTCTAGTTCAAACTGGATTGCAGACTCCTTACATTACATCCAACTGATCAAGGTTTTAAGATACTTAATTTACAAGTCAACTGTGTGGCCCTCCCACCAAACATAATGCCAAGAATAATAGGATAACATAACCTATTCTGAAAAAGCTCAAGTAATTTTCTTGCATTTACCCTGCATCCTCTCAACAACTCATAACAGTGCTACGCAATCATAAAATCTGGTTATCTGGTTTTATGCCTTAACTATGTAAAACTAAATTATTGTTACTGTACCAACATCTAGCTCCTGGTCCAAACCAATTCCTAGTGTAATTCCACTCATCACAAAGGAATGACAGCAATGGTATACTCCACTTGTCTATCAGGAACTATACTAAACGTACTTCCACTCTTCATTACACAGAATTAAGGTTACACAGTAATCACTGAATGCAAACTTGCTGCATATTTTTGCTCAGAATGCTAAGCAATAATTATTGTCTTTCTAAAACACATAGGGCTTTGGTGACTGGTGTCTCAAAGCCAAGAAAACAGCCCAGAGCAAGACCGAGTTTGTTCTTACTTTACAGACGTTGTGGAGGCACTCTGTTGTCACTGGCTGGTAAACCAGCTCCTGGCAGCAGACACACATAAAGGATTGTTCCAGTTTCTTCAGAAAATTCTAGTGTAGGGCAAAGGAACAAAAAAGAAAAACTCTATTACAGTTCTCATAAATGCCACTTATTACATAAAGATTATGAACTTCCAGAAGTTCTTAAGTCCTCCATGTCCATGACTGCAGCTTTCTAAAAGTAATCAGGAAGCAGGTCCGCAACTGCTTTATTTCCCCGCTCTTCCACGAATCAGAGAACTAACGTTTTAAAGATTATATACTTGTTTGTATGAGTATTGTTACAAACATATGAAACAGACCGGAGGGCCCCCCATGCCTGATTCTTAGAATAGGTCAGAGAAGTTAGTAATTGCCTTCAGTAACTGCTGCTAGAAATTTGCATTTCCCTGAAAGATCTCTGCTTCTCTGTTATGGGAACATTTTCTGCCGAGAATGCCACTTCTGCACCTCCTCCTGTGCCTATGGATTGTGGCTAGCTTACCAGCTTCTTCTCTCCTCAGCCAAATTCTCTGCAGCGTGTAAATCAGCCTCCCTGGATTTTAAATCTTCTCAGGGCATCTCTGAGGAATCTCAAGATACATTTGTACCAGGCGTTTTACACACACAAGCACGCTTATCTCTGGCATGCCAGCAATCTCCAAATATCTCAAGAATACAAGCTGGGGTATAGAAAAAACCAGCAGATCTACAGGTAATCGAAATACAGTTCTTTGTAATAATTTTTAAAATACCATATTTATCTTAAACCACATTTTATTTAGTTAAAAGGGAAGGTAATTGTTTCAAGTAGAAATATCTACATTTGCACAGCAGCGACCCAAAGCTTCCAGTGATTCCCATTGTCTTTAGTAGCAACCAAATCAAAATTCTTCTGAAAATTATGGGTAGGAATCGGCTGAAAAATGACTTCTCAGTAACCCAACCACTTTTAAATTACTGTTTTCTCCTTTTTACAAACACATATCTCTATTGCCTGTCATCATGTACAACTTTAAGAGCTGAAATTCCTTTTAGTTATTGCAGACACTGGATAGAAGACAGAAAACAGCGAGTAACTTTACACAGTTCCTACATAAAGACAACTGCAGCAGCATTATAGTAAAAACAAGTACTGTAAGTGGAAGTACAGGGAGTTGTAGATGCTTTTTCTGTTACAGAAGCACCACAGCCATTGGTAATTCTCAAACTAATTATGTATGTCCATTTTCCAACTAATGGTTTGATTTTCACTGAGCTGAGTTTTATCAAGTTATTTTAACTTCTTAGTGCCTTGAGTTCTTCTGCAAAACAGCTAAAATAACTATGAACTTGACATAGGTAAGTCTAATTATCAATGAAAGACATAATATTTGAGGAGATATTCCTTTTGTGGACTTTTTTTATACTACCATCTACAGTCTCTTCAATCTTGAGCTATTCTTGCTATTTTCTTGATATTTAAGGGGAGGAAACTATTTTCTCTCTTACTTAAGGTTCCTTCTCTACAGAGTGGGATAATCTAGATTTGGATGAAAATACTTTCATTTCACATCTTAATCTGAAGCTGACAGTACTTCTATCTTCTTAAACAAAGCAAGCAAGCTGTATTTTCTGTCACGAAATTATTTTCTGTCTAAACAAAAAGTAGCAACTGAAAGCATCTTTCTTCATGTCTGATTTCTCACATCAGCACAGCACACAAATACATTTATAATTTATGATTTCATAGAAAACACACTCACTTCAAAAATGATAAGAAAAAAAAAGCCACTCCTAACTTCAAAATGTTTTTTGAGGAAAAGATCTCTATTATGCAGGTGTAAATCAAGCCATCAGTAGCAAATTGTACAAGGATTATTTTTCTGAAATCAAAGTTTTACAAATAAAAATAATGCTAGACACAGTGTGTATTCAGCAAAAGTTCAACAAGCAGATTAGGTTTTGAGGGAGACTCAAAGATTTCTCCTAACAGTCTAAAGAAAAGGTAAACATTAAAAATTATGCATGCAGCAAACATACTGGTCCTTCCTTAAGAGAGGCAAGTACTTCATCCCACAGTTTCTGGTTCATACAGTCTTCTCTAATCAGCCATTGCTGCTCTTGGGTCAGCTGGAAAGCCTCTCCTTTCCCTCCATCTCCCATCCTCATGGCTTTGGGTGTATTCGTAGGTTCCTCTACACCTGCTTAAGATTATGACCACCAGACACAGTAACAACAGAGTGTTAGTCTGAACTAATAAAAGGGGAAGATAAAACTGTTTCTGAACGGCTAAAACATGGATTACACTCATGAAATGCAGCAATCAAATCCCTACTCCAACACATACTCATCAGCATTGTTTTGGATGCAGCACACAGTTGCACAGAAGACTGATCATTCTTCTGCTGAGCTTAAAAGAAAAAAAACTTTAACAGTAGTAAACAGGATAAGATCCCTACGCTACTACTTAATTACAGAGCATGTGCTTATCAGTTTACATTAGTATTCCAAATAACTTCACATTTCTGCAAAGTCCTCAATGCTACTGGCTTAATAAATGTAACATGATAGACTTTGCTGATGAATGCTAAAAAAGTAAAAAGAAATACCATCATCAATTGTCCTTTTCTGGTTTCCATTACTCTGGCTGGTTGGCTCCTGTTTCACAGTTTGCTTTTTAACCTTATCTTTCTTCTCCTTACTAGCCATGGCTTCCAAATAACCTTCTGGATACTAAAATAAAAAGCACAGATTTAGAACAAAACCCACTGGAATACAGGAATTCCCAAACACCAACAAGACTAATTTCTAAAAGACTTTAAAACCCTGTGACTACATATTGAAATAACTACAAAATGATTTTTAAAACCCTACATGATGGAAAAATCATTTAAATTAGTATCTGCTATTAAGAAAGTGTAGTCAAGTAAAAGAATCTAATCCAGACTGAATTGTATCAAAAGGAACCCAATATCCTTATCTATGCCCTTAGAACTATACAGATCAGTTAGACAAAGTTGAAGATGATGGTATCCTGTAAGATACACCACTGCCTTACTGAAAAAAGAAACAGTATGTCAATTCTTTCCATCTTTCATGGACTATGCAATACCCCAGTCCTCACAAGTCAGTTTATTTCTGTACCTGAAATACACTATCTACACAAACGCCTCAGTCACATGGAGAAAAAAATATGTAAAAATGCACAGGTTTTCGATTTCTATTTCAGACAGACTCAGCTGTAACAACAGTCACTTGTAGAAATTCTTTGCAGCCTAAGGATCCCAAAACTGGATTCAAACTCTTAATTCTCCAGTCCACATATGCAAAGCAATTCACTGCTAAGGCACAAAGCTTCATCCACCATTCCTTCTGCTGTGTCACTATTGAAGGATTCTTTCAGTCTGCAGATAACCTGTAGTGTTTTTTGACATTAAATCCTGCCACAGTGAAGTACAAGAAAAAAAAAAAAAAAGCAGCTTTAATTTAACTGATCTCCGTTTCTGGAATTCCTGTCCTGGAACTGAGAATAAAACAAACTCCGATAGTCCTGATTCGAACCTGGACACTCAGACCCAGTTTCTTTGACCTCTCCATTCCTTCTGAAGTCCAAGGTGCAGGCTCAACATCATCTCTCCTCAGGAGATAGCGCCAAACTAGAAATCCACATTTTCCAATTTCTGGCCAATATTTCACCACCTAAAGAACAATATAAAATTACTGCCATTATTTTATCACAAGCCAAACTCATGCACATAGTCATAGTTTAACCGTTCAAGATGAAGGAAGAAGATTAAGTAATACATTACTATTATACAGCAGTTCTTCCCTCAGGTGCGAAATTTTTACATTTTTGACAACTACAGTACTCTTAAAAGGCATACACCTTTATTTCAGATGATGAGAAGTCATTAAACGCACAAAAAGCTATGATATAGTTGGAAGGAGTGAGGAAATAATTTGATTTCCAGGAATGAAGCACATATAAACTAGCTTACATATTCAACTCTATATATCCTATTATGGATTATGTTCTATTATCACTGGTCTGAATAATTTCATTTCAGTTCTTTGCAGAATATGCTAAGGCTAAAAAGCTATCATGGAGAAAAAAGAATTATTTCTTTTAAGTAATAATGAAAAATGTGCAATGCAACACGAGACATTTTAAAACAGCTGAAGAAAAATGTTATGTTGCACTCAGCAGAAATCAGAGTACCTTGTAAATACCATCGTATCTGTTGCCCTCCTCTGGGGCATACTTGCTGATCCGCCGTCCTTTTGAACTGCGCACTACTCTGACTGGCTTACCAGCTCTCCAATTCTTAGACTCTGCTCCATTTTTGTCATCCAGCGGGGCATCACAGTTAAGGGCCAATGCCCTAGAAAGAGATATGTATGGTAAGAAAAAAAATGGGAACACCGAAAATTTTATTGTCAAGATTCCAGATGAAGACTCAGCTGATATTGCTAAATAAAACAAACCAATCCTTTTAGATTTAATAGCCTTCGTTTTTAAAAACAATCCCTTCCTAAATAGCATTGAGGGAATTAAAATTATAAATAAAGGCAAACTTTCCCTATCACTATTCCCCATTAACTACAGATTTTGAGGCTTAAGCATGTACACAAAAGTAATGAATATGATGAAAAACACTACAGTAAAAAAAAGTACATAGTAACCATCCAAAAAACTCTTAAGTAACTGAAATCTCTCACATAATACATAAATTGCCTCAGAGCAGGAGTTAAATAATAGTAGCTAACTCAAGGACAAGCAAACTGCTTTATGCACTAGCTACGTGCAGACCCTCTTCTAGAAACCTGGAGCAAGACATTATGAATACCTCCTAGACCAAGCTGCCATAATGAACAGCATTCTACTACCACAGCCTGATTTGACCAGGGATTGAAAATCCTTCAGAATGAGGCTCAAATCAAACCATGGGTCTCAGAACAGGAGATATAATACGGTTTATAAACAGCCGTGGTATAAAACCCACATTGTACAAAACTGTAAGAGACAGACATACAATGCCAACTTTAAAAATGTTTCTTACACAAAAACAAAACTTAAAAAAGGAAAAACAACTGGACAAGCAAAACCAATACTGATTCAACTACACAGAATAATCATAATCTTCAGTATCAAAATGCTTGACAACTTGTATCAAAGTCAGTAACTGAGAGCAGCACCTTGTTATGCTCCATGTGCACTAACGCCTGCAAAGCTACATGGCAAGCTTTGCCAGTGGATTTCTCATTCGCTAAGAGCAATGAAATGCTGAGACTAAGCAGTCCAGCTTTTAATTCTGCTTCCCAAAGCAAGTTTGCTCTAGTCACTAAATATGCCTGCCAACCTATTGCTTAAACCTACTTCCATCTTCCTTCCTTCCTTGTTCTTGTTCACATCACACCTGCCCTCTCTCCCTCCCTCGCTTTCTCAGCAGCGAAGTCAGGCTTTTCCTCTCTCTTCTCTAAGCACCACCAAAAAGCTTGAAAGTATCCCTCTCCACTATGCCTGACAGCAGCAGATTGTATCTAAAAGCAGACCTGGAAAAGAAAAGGTCTCAGTCAGTCTCAGCACCCCGCAGTTGTTAAGTGGTCAGTTGCATAACAGAGATCATGCTCTTAGAAAAAGGATGGAGAACTCTTTGTTCAGGCAGGCTTTCAGAGGACGTAAAAACACTTTAAGAAGATGTCTAATTCATCTTTCGGACACATATTTTCTTTTTCAAGCACCTGTTTTTGATAAAGCAACACCATAATTCCTGGCTTTTCATAGAAAACTATGATGGAAGAAAGGGCTAGTAAAACAGGAAAGATTTCTTTTAACGTGAAAATGAACATGCTTTCTTTCTACTGAAATTTCATAATTGATTTAACCACTGAAGAAGAAACTTCAAAAGAAACACCCAGAACAGAAAACTTCCACCCGAGAGCTATGATTAACTTCTCATTAAAGCAGAGTCCTCTGAAGGAAACTGTAGGACAGTTTTGACTAGAGACATGACTACTAGCTGCACCACCAATACAGCAATGTATTTCACTGATGTGCATGTTTCTTTAAATCAAAAAAACATAATGCTTGATAAAATGCCTCTCAGTAGCAAGAGGCACCACTATTTATACAAGCAGCATGTACAGGCGTGAATGAATATAGCAAAATATTAGTTTTAAATTAAAGCACTACACCGTTGCTCTTTTTTTTGGAATGCTTTTTAATTTTATCTTCAAAACTTACCTATTCATGTGTGTTAATGTCTGATCAAATGAATGTTCTCCAATCCTTTTATTGCCAGAAAGATCTCTACCTCCACTCCCAGTGTAAGTGAATTCATCTCCTCGATCCTGTGCAAGAAGATTATCCTTCGTTTTAACACTCCAAAGTCAAGCAACTCAATTTAAAAAAAAAATGTGAATTCATTTGTTCTATTTACTCAGACCGAGAAAAACTATAATCCAAGGCATGGAAAGATGTGTTTTCAATTTCAGCATCACAGTTCTTGTACAGCAGTTGTGCCAGCACAAAGCTACTGGTCTGGATGAAAATTCTTATTTCGAAAATTGCCAGCCTTAAAAAATTGGACTTTCTCATCTTTTAAAAAGCTATTTTTGGGGAAAAAAAAAAATCTAGCAAGTGGTTACTTGCTCTAGAAGTTTCATTTTGTTTACAAGAATACCGTATCTGTAAAATGCATAATAAACACCTTGGAGAGATAAACCGTAAAAACAGCCAAAATCTACATACACGTAAGTAAAGCCAGTATTACTATTTTCTGTAGGAAATATGTCACAGAAATTCATATTACTCCTGGCAAGTATTTTTAGAAATATATATATTCTACAAATATATTTAATATGGTGTCTCTTCGGAGATGCAAAATTTGTACAAAACATGAAGCCACGGTAGAAGATGAATACTTAATAGGAAAATAATTTTACATTAATTTTTATAGCAAAAATCTGAACATACTTGTACGCAGTAGTAAAATTCAGTCAATTTCTTACCACTATTAAAAGTCTGACATTATTAAGGATCCAGTGCAAGACTGTTACAGATATTTCATGACTGACAACAGCAGAAAAAGAGAGAGTTAGAAAGAGAAACGCTGTTCGAAAAAGGCCATAGATTAATTATAGAAATTATGTTTCTTTTATTCTGTGTAGGGAAAACCTAACAGAAATTCAGCTGTAGTATTAGAGTATTTCTCATTCAAAATTTATATAGACATAATAAGAAGCAAGTGCTATGAAGTTAAAAACAATACTCAAAACCTAACAAAGACAGGTATAAACTCTGGTATATCTTTCTCAAAACAGTCTACTTATTCTGCTCAATCAAACCCTAAAAAATAACAGAAATAGAATGATGTTGTACAAGGACAATATGTGAAACATCTTCAAAAGAATGAAAGACCAACAACACAAGAACTATTTACTAAGAAAGCACATAAAATAAATTGTATAAAATAAGGTATCACAGAATTGAGCTATGTTTAATTTTTGAGTGATTGTCAAGGCAAACAAAATGTGCAGATCACACAAAGATGATTTTGATAATATGAACAGGGATGGATTTCCTTCCTGAATCAGGCCCATTCAAATAAATTGCGTTTTAACACTGAATAGGAAGCTTGTGCCAAGTTCAGCAAACCAGAAGGACATATCTTGGGAAAGTCATGAACCCAGAATGATTTGGGTTTCATAACAAAGAAGAAACTGAACACATGTTCATGGTGTGGCAGGGGGGGAAGAACTGCTAAGGCAGTTTTTTGATGGAAAAGCAGAAATAAACTGAAACTGGAAAGTGGTGTGGTTTTTTTTTAGAACATAATGTTGAGACAAATATTGAAACAACATACACGTAAGAATGTAAAAAAAAAAACAGAGGAAAGACAGAAACACTAAATACCTAAACAAAATGGGAGAAAGTTATATACAAGAAAACACAGATTCTTGACAAACTTTTGTTTCTCAACAACTATGCAGAACAATCTTCACGAGAAGAAAGTACTGGACAGTCTTTTTTTTTTGGCACAGACAAACATAAATAAAGGACAAATCATTACAGACTTAAGCAAAAAAAACCTCACGCAAGAACACAACAGTATTCATAATTACCTACTGGAAAACACTTCTATGGAAAATGGGTTAAATGTAGAAGGGCTAAAAACATCAAACTTTCAATGTCTTCGGAGAAAGACTGCGTGGTTCTCTGGGTGGTACTCTTTAACCACAGGCAACCAGAAGACACAGTGCTTCAAGAGCTAGCATGGCTGTAAGGCCTACGCCTACATGCTCACATCTTGAACAGATTCCACTTTTGATAGGTTAGATTTGCTTCTCTTTAATTATGCAAGTGTTCTAAGCATAAACAGGCAAAACTATATGGAATTAGGGGAAACTGGAAATCCAAGGGAAGGAAAATGGAAGAGAAATGGAACAATTATGGAGCATAATTCTTACAGGTCAAATAACAAGAAGATGGCATCTTTTACCAACCCCCAGTGTAAGGAAGGCTCGTTTCTGTTTTACTTCCCAGAAGAACTACTCTCACTTATTTCACATCAGATATATTAAAAAAAAGTAAAAAAAAAAAAGGATTGGAGGGAACAAAGACACACAGTTTCTAGAATTGGAGGAAAATGACAGAGATCTTGCCGTACAGGGCACTGATCTGGACTGGATGAAGAGAAACGCGGAGGACATTTGAACCTCTGGTATGAGAGCAACTCTTAAGCAGAGGAAGAAAGCTTAGGAGAATACGTAAGTGCTTGTAGGGAGAGAAAATCTAGAATGGCAAGAGTAAGTGATGTACAGACACAGAGCCCTTAGAGTGGAATAAATGTGGATATGAATACAGCCCATGACAAGCAGAGGTGAAATGGGGATACTGGTAGTCTGGAGACCTAACGGGAGACCTACAGAACCAACTTCCATCATGGTTACAGTACTTTACTTTGAAAGTGGAGTATGCCAGGAATATTCACACAGCTATTCTGTGGGATCTTCTGATGAGAAATGACTCATTAAAACAATTTCTCCATAGCTTTGATTTCTGAGTTTATCTATAGACAGTGTAGGATCTTCCTACCACCCGTGACAATGTTCAACTGATAGCCTGTATGTGACAGGTAATGGTGGAAAGCTACTTTTTCTCAAGATGATCAGAAAGCAGAGCTGAAGATACTGATACTGCTGTAAATCCTGCATTCAGCAGTTAAAGCAAACACCTGGCAAAAGGAATTATTGATGTTTGTATGTTCTTCTTTGAGAAACAAAATAACTGTCAAAAAAGCTGTTAAAACAGTCTTATCTTTTCCCTTCTCTTCTCTTCCTTCTTCCTACCTTTTCCCCATTTTCTTACCTTAAAATATGTAATTCTGCCATTTCTCTTCTGCTTTCCACAGATTAATTCAACTTTCTTTCAACAGCTAGAAAGACCTTTGTTATTGTCTTCTCTTAATGCCTTCTGTATGTCTGTTTTTCTTATGTTGTCTCCACAAAGTTATTTCTTAACTGTCCTGTTTGTAAAGTTTGATCACGTTATAGAGCAAATGAACTTCAGTCACGGTAGCATTGACCCAGTATTCTCATACTGAGGCATTTGAGTAGAAGATGAGCCCAAAGCTCTGGTACCATTAGCCAGCCAGCCTCAGACAAACAGCATAAGCAGATGGTCAGTTGTAGTAAATCATACTCCACTATTCAATGTTGTTACATTATCAGTTGTAAGTCTAACAAAGAGATAATGGAGAATGAAAAAAGTAAGATTTTGAATTCCACCTAAGCTTTCGACCACATTATTTCTAAGGGTTGCTTTTATGCGGCAGCTGACAGGGGCATTAGCTACTTCATGTTACTGGAGTATCAGCTATCTCAAGATAGGTCTCGATTATTTTCGTTTTCCATTAACACCTCTGCTATTATGCTCAGATTTCAAAGTTTGATAGCAACATATACACAAAAATTGCATTTATCACTTAGTAAAACACGTTATTATGGACACAGATTTTTCTAGATAAGCTTCAACCTTCAGTCTGAACAAAAAAAATGTCTTATTGGCTTTTTTGTTACAAGAAACCCCAAAATTTCATCAGTTCATCAACCCCTCGATTCATCAGTTTCACCTCAGTAAAACGTGATTAATAAAGTCTAAGATTTCAATTAATATCACAAAGAAAATCAAAAAGCACTAAGCCTTTTTAAATGAGGTTATTAAATCCAAGACAAATATTAACTATCAGACAATTACATTTGAAAGGATTTTCTTTCCCTAGCAGTCGGGAAACATGAAACTAAATCATGTCATCATTCATATCCATTAAAGTCTAACAAGCCTGTATGTATGTAAGTGCTCAAAGATTTGGTCTATATGCCCAGTTGTCTGATTTATTTTTGATAATTTCATGGTTTAGCACCACAGTAAAAGGTGCCAATTAAAAAGGAAGGACTAAAATACGCATTTCATTTATAAATCAATAAAAAACCCCTTGCATTAAGTGCAGAGCTTGAGTATATCATAATCGGTGTTTCTGAGTCTTTCCTGCAACTGCCCTTGACAGCAAGAACCTGACAGTACCATAGCATATGCCACCACGATGGAAACATTCAACCATTTTAGTGTTCACTAGTCTGGATCTCTGAACAGTAAGACAGCTTCAAAGCAGTAAACAGCAGAAGGTGGCTAACCGGTGATACAAGTAGGTCTACATTTTGAAAAATAACTCGCAATTGTATGTGCACCATTTTCTGAGGTTTTTCTTATTCCCTTCCGTGTGCAGTGCCAAAACGCTGGATTACCAGACCCTCAAACTAAACACCAGTATGTAAATAATGCAGGCTACCCAACCTGGATTCATTATCTTCTGCTCCATTCAAAATCACTTCCAACTTCAAATCCGGTTCACCAAAGACACAACACACAGAAAGCCTTTTCAGGTCAAAGACACTTGTCTGTAGCGGGAGATCACTTAGGAGATAGAACAGTTTTTTGAGACATCTCTTTTGTACCACTGCTCACACTGGATTCAGATGACCCAGGTAAACCCAGCAAACTGTTTAATAAAGCAGCACGTCCTACACACATCTCCAGGTAAACTGCTAGTCACAGTAGTCTTTGGATATAAAACACTGACTCAGACATGAGACTCCTACTGCCACTCGATTTGGATTTAAAGCCATTTAAGTATGCAGTTCACTACAGTACTCGCACTGCACCCTCGGCACTGGTGGAACTGATCAAGTGCTTTCACTGTGCAATGCACACTGAGCAGAGGTTCTGAAATGCTACGTCCTCATCACAGAGCTTGGGCAAATCTAGTGAGCTAAATACTCTTTATTTGCAACTGGACTACTCCAAACAAGTAACAGTTTGACTGACACCTTGGAACCAATTACTCACACACAAGGTTAATGCAAAGACATAGAACATTTAAAACGGACAGCAAGCCATTTCATGAAGTGGTTTGTAAATGTGATGATCCAGGCACTGAATGGGTTTGGTATAAAATATCAACAAACCTAAGCAATGAGTATATTTGCCTGGGGTCCCTTTTGAGTGATAAGAGATGCTATTCTCTTTTACACTCTCAGAATCTTTTACAAGAGGATGCGAATGATCACATCAGATATTATTCTCCAAGAGATTCTGAATCTCAGTTCAGAGATTTCCTGTATGATCCTACATGCAAAAGCACTTAAAGAAGAAACAAACTTTATTCAGATTAAACTAAGCATACCACACAATTATTTACCACCTTTACAACACTACATCAACCCGGAAGAAACATGGATCTTGAAATTTTTGAAAATAAACAGCAGTTTTAATCCTGATACGTAAAAACAATGACACAAAATAGCAGGGTAATTTTTCAACACAAAAGTGGAATTTCTTCAGCAACTTGATCTGATGAACAGGTAAGTCAAAATACTTTTATCATGAACATTGTGATTGCACAATCACTGTCAATGTTCAATATCTAGTTTTCAAATGTTAGCCTATTCTGAAATAATTCTTAGATTTTAAATTCCTGAAAGACTTCTCCATTTCTTCAGCTAATGTTCCTATCATGGTTACTATCGAGAACAAGACTAGCAGATCAGCAATATTAGCATATTCAAGACTCTAAAGCTAACTATCATAATCCTGTATCTTAAATAGGTAAACCATGTAAATTGCGACTAAAATTCAAGGTTAAATATTTACAAGAGAGAGGTTAATGTGCAAAGATTTTATACGCATATAATTAAGAATGAGGTTAAGCTCCACGTGCCAAACAATTACACCCAATGCTCATTTTGTAAACCATGACTGTACCCCTCCTCAATCTTGAGGGCAGATCCTGTACTGACAGAATTTATCATTACTGAGCACTCCAGTACATCCAGAACATCCCTGCTTGACTAAACTTGCAGACAAGTCTGGGTCTGCAGGACTGCAAGTTTCCAAAGGCACAACATAAAAATGTCATGATCTGAAAGCTAGACAGTGAATTCCATTTCCTGCAATATATTTTTGCAATTATTTTACCCCAATAGAGAACTGTTAATTTAAAGCCACAAGAAGAGCATTAACACAGCACGTCAGCAGTGTGCATAAATAGAGCATAAAGTTTATAAACATACAGTAAAACTGTCTTCCAAAATGTATTTATTTCTCAATTTTGTAAAAACTTATACACAAGTACCTATGTCATACTACTGAAATTCAAGTAAGAGTCACCTCTCTTCTTGTTCTCACACAATAAAGTGACAAGATGTAAGCAGAGGATTTTATCTCAATTTTTATTTAAAAGTTTCATTTGTGGAATGAGATACTGTACTTAGGATACTTGTAAGTACAGAATTTCATTTTTCTTTGGATATTCTTATAGGAGTTTAATTTCAACCTTTTCCAAAAAACAGAGAAAATGGAAATAATATGGGAAATAAAATGTAGTGTATGAAAAAGCAACTGAAGAAAAACTAATTCCAGAAGTGCACCTGGAAGAAAAACATTCCCCCTTGTATTATTAGATTAGGGAATTGCAGAAAAGCTGACCCTCATACAAATTTTTAGGATATCTTCTGCAATATTTCTCCCAAACTATGCCTCTTCAAAATTAGATGTCATCTACACTACGACAGTACTTAGGTGTCCACAAAAATACGTGATCACAGCATCACTTAGGTGAACTGGAAAAGACATGCGAAGGATCCAATTAAGTTTATTAAATATTTTGAATCGAATAATTACAGCAGCAGGCATAAGGGGACATCACCACCAAAAAAAAAAAAAAAAAAGTCTGCAGCATACCAACACAGCAGGCAAAACTGCTGACGAGCAGTGTTCTTAGGATCCACTGGCTAAGGGTCCTAGAGCTTGGGTTGGGGTTAACTCTAAGGACACAGTAATGTATCCCAAAACTAAGTACCTCCTCATGTGACATGTACAACAGAAGACACAGACTCCTTCAGAGGTAATACTCTGCAGCAGCAGCAGCCGCTGCTGGCAAAGAACACATTACATTCTGATGCTATTTCAGATGCTTCTTTCTCTCTCCAGTGCCTTTTTCCTTGTGACTAACAGCTATGCATGTTTTAAAAAAATGGATTGCCTACTGCTATGTCCTTCACCTGATGCATGATTCAAAATTCCACCTGATGGAGCAGAACCGCAGGAAGGGATGTACCCTGTTTAAACATTATTTAATGGCAGAAAACAGTAATTTATTCATAAATAAACACTGTCAACATCATGAGATGAAGACGGACGCAGTTGCTGTTTTGTTATGCAGCATAATTGCTTTCATTGATGTTAACATCTAAGTAGAGCAAAGCAGAATTTTTTTCCAGCACCTTTGGGGATCATCATACAAGATACACTTTCTTAAGAAGTTCTGAATGTGCTCATCAGTAGGAGCTGAGAACCTTCAGAGCTTCAAAGAATCAAGTAACATGTAACTTTTATTCTTGCTTCATTAAAATAAATGTATCACACATTTAGAAACATAACAAAACCAAAGGAAAAGGCATCTATCTGTCTTGAAAGCAGTAACACTCATGACCAAAGCAGAACATAAAATATACTATTTGCATATAATTACACTATCAGATTTAAAATACTGAATTCAGACTTCAAAACTATACTGAAATTTAACTACCCTAAACAATGAAATGTCCAGCTGTAATTTATAAATCTTTTTTTAAGTAGGAGCATAAGCACTCTTTAAGAAAGATTTGCTTACATATTTCTCCCTGAAATACTAAAACCTGTTCAGTTTGTTATCTGTATTAGCTATTTTTTTCAGGGTCGTATTTGCACAAGCATTAGTTTTAGGACCAACAACAAACATAACTGTATCTTTATTAACATAGCTTGCATAAATGACATACCACTTCATCTTCAAATCCTCCAGCTAATACAAGTGAATAAGCTCCATCATTACTGCGTCCATGGATTCCACCCACATGTGGTCTGTGAACACCTGCTTCACTCACCTGGCAACAGAAAAACACCAGTTTCTAGCATTTTTTTTTTTTTTTTTTTAAAACCAGCCACATACAATCACTTTTAACCATCAACATTCTGCTTAAAATACCGTACAGGGGTGTCTGTGTAAACAGTTAACGTGCAACTGCCATTAAAGGTGAGAATTCCACTTGTTTTTATGGCAGAAAAAACAAAAGTAAGGACATCCAACAAATGGAAGGACAATGTAGGACAGTGGTGACTCTGGAAGATGTAAAAGCACACTTTCTTCTTTGGGAAAAATCTCCACGATTCTTTCCATAAGCAGTATTTTAAGACTGTCCTCAGTGCTATACTCCATGTGCACAGTAATTTAGAACAATCCAAAGCAGAGGGAGATCTGCCAGTTTGGTAATAGTCTACAATTTTTAACTAAGGAAGATCACAGTGACCTGTGTAAAGATCATTATGTGAGGTATTATTAAGGTAACAAACTATAAATGTGACCAACACAGAGGAATATTATCACATTGCCTAAGGAAACAGAAGCCACTGGACCAACGTATGGATCATAAGCTAGTTCCCCAACCAGAGTAAGTCTCTGGTAATGAATGTGCAACTAAGATGCAACCAGACCACCTGAGAGCTGCACCTGTACCTTAAATTGGCAACATCATTAAAGTCTGCTGGAACGTCTCTGCCACAAACAGTTATTTATTAATATCTAATTATGTTTAAAAACAAAAAAAACCTTCATGAATAAAAAAGAGGCCACATATTAAATTACGTATTTTCTCTGTACGTGATGCCAAAAATACTATTGATAGAATGAAGCTGCCCAGCAGAAAACCATTAGGATGGTTCTTCCTACCTTCCTATCTTCCTTCAGACCTGGACTTTGCCCAGTTTTCTCATTCTGCCTCTCCCACTCCCGAACTCCTATTCCCAGCCTACACTTTCAGGCAACTTCCATGAAATTTTACATTCTTCTGCTATAGTCTTGTACTTTCATAACGTAACACATCAAAGATTCAGCTGGCCAAAAAATCCTGTCTCTTACAACAGACAAGAGCTGCACACAGTACAAAAGCTACACAATGATACTTCTGTGCACAATTTCTCAGCATCCAGCTGTCTGTGGCTCAGACTTCCTAAACTACTTAAAAACTTAGTGATTCACAGTATCCAAGAGAGAAGAGTTCACAGTAGTACCACTTGTCATATGAACTAGTACTAATTTTGTTCATTTTGAAGTGGGCAAGCTGACCTTTTCTTTCCATGACCCCTTTTTGCATTACAGAAGTATGTGTATTGGTCCCTAATCATTTTTTTTCATCATTTTGGAGCCATCTACACTACACCATATTTTCAGCATTATTCCAGAATGAGAAGTCTTTCCAGTTGAATTAAAACCATTCCATTTCTTTAATCAACCTGATTGTTGTTCATAGTATTTTATTTTCCTGACCCTTCCTTTGACAATAATTTAACACTTTTTTTGATTACTATTGCACATTAAGATGACATATTTTCAAAATTAGCTATTAGAATATCTCTTTCCTAAATAGCAAAAAGAATAAGAAGCTGAAAGTCCATTACAAATTATACAGTTAGAACTGTTCCCACCCCACATTTACTATCCACAACAACTTAGCACTCTCACCTAACTTTATCAGCTATTTGCCAATTTTTCCAGACCATTTTTGAGCATGCTGAATAAAAAGGCCCCACTATTGGGCTCCTCTTTCCTGCTGTATCAAACATCCTTTCATTCATTCCTCCCTCCCTTCTTTCATTTCCAGGTTTTATCAATTAAATTTAGGTTTCTGGTAGGTGATTCACCCCAAAGATGAACTCTGGTAAGTAATTCATGCCAAAGATGCTCTTCAGATGCTCTCTCCAGAAGCATAACTTAGTCAATTTCCTTCTAGGGAAAAGAGAGGTTGTGTCATAAAAAACTATGCAAATCAGAAATAAAGAAACTACAGTCTCTAAATTCTCATAGATTTGCTCAGGCAAACTCATTTCTCATACAAAGACTATTCATATGAGAAACAAAAGTGTAATTTAACTTTCTATGTAGAAAACATTTCAATCTTTTTTTTTTTTTAAAGGGACCATTTCATTTGTATCCAAAGTTAAATAATTCTTTAGAAATGGTGATTGCCTTTGATGTCTAGTCCACACACATATATATAAAATTTAGCATTCTCTGCTTAATTTTCTGACAAAAACAGCAGTCTAATTCTGTTCCTTTTTCCTACGAGCACTAGAAAGACCTGAAAACTATTAGCCTTTGTGTTATTGATGGAATTCCTAACAAAAAGGTGAACCAATAATTTCATTATTGTTGAAGTAGTGAAAATAAAACTTCATCTTGAGATTCTGAGTTTGGATAGGTGATTTTAGAAACTTCTCTTACTTATGAAAGTTTACTTAATCTGGAAGCCAACAAAAAGATAACTATTTATTGTAATTCCCTTCACAAAAAAAAAGTTCTTCAAACGAAATATCCAAAAAATCAAAACTGAATTTCCCTCTTAAGCAAGCAATTTTGTATAAAATTGCTGGCATGCTGAACAGCGTAATTTTACATTACATATTTACTTTGCTTCATCTAAAGCTTGTATTGATGGTAGTGTTGACAATGGACATCAAGGTGAGAAAGGATCAAAAGAACTAGTTTAGGTTTCAACAGCTTCACTCTGATTTTCACCAAGGAGAGAAACTGGAAACTGCTCCTAAGGGGAAAATGTCTGCTGTTCACCATATCAGCCTAAAATCTTGCATGGCCTTCCAAATCCAGAATTCTTCACACAGTACTGGAAGACACCACCATCAAGAGGAAAATTGCCTGCTAAATGCCCTCTTCTACCATTTGTATAGTAAAGCATCTGTTTTCTTCTCATGAGAAAGTAGGTGATGAAAACTTCAGAAAACATTATCAGAATAGGCTTTCGATTCTTGGCTTGCCCCTCCTCAAGCAGTCTAAAAAAAACCTATTTCTGTTCCTCCAAATATAATGGAAAATATTCAGTTACAATCTTTTACACATGCAAGTGACAAAGAACTAATTCTGACAATAAGTAAGTATGTATTTCCCCAACTAAAAACAACAATAGAAGAATCAAAGATAAGCAAAAAATCAGTGCTATCAGATAAGGCTGGGGGAAAAGCAAGCAAGTTTGCAGTCTGCTGGACAATTCAAACCCACAAAAAAATCAGTACTGGCATAAAATGAAGCTGTCCCATCCTCCCTGCTTTGTTTTTTCCTGTCCCTCTGAGTACTGGCACTGTGCTTATATAACTAAAATGTGAAATGGACTGGGAAAATTAGCTCCCCTCCTACCCTAGAGGGGATTATTTTTCTGCCAGTTTTTTTACCAATCAGATTTTCCATAGAGTCTAAGAAATATAAGCAACAGAAAATGAGACAGTGCAAGAAACAGCAAAGGCTGAATGGACAGCTAATTTCAGTAGCAGTACAGGCTTGCTCTGATTTAAGCTGCTCATCAGCCTAAAAGGAGATTTGGACATCCATTATGTACGACCAAAAAAACCCAACAGCAAGTCAAATAACAATGATATCATCTTATGTTTCCAAAATCTACAGTCTACATCTTCTAAGTGGGATAATCAGTTCATGTGAAGTACACTTCAGAAAATACTTGACTCTATTCACTAAGCATCCCACTTAGAATTTTAACATGTGAAATTTGTTTATCCTAATGACAAAAGACTTATTAAGATGTATTGTGAAATCAGCATACTTCAACCTTCACTACTATTGGCATCACTTCCAATATTAGAATCATAATCCATTTTCTTTATTTCGTCCCGGTGAAAATGGCAGTTATTTTGGTGCCCAACCCATTCATTACTATTCTTACCTACTTCAACTACAGCGAATACTGAAACAACATACCTGCACTCTGAATTTCCAGGTTGTCCCAACAGGAACACCAGGTATAGGTCCATAATGATTTGAAGGAACAATAGTGCACTCCTTAGTGCGACCAACACAGGCCATGCCCTAAAAACACATCAGACAAAATTAATTAGTATTACAGTACTGAAGACTATTTAAAAATTCAATGCAGATACCAAGAAATCTGATAATTGTAACAAACACATATTTTAAAATACATTAACAATTGTTAAAAGGAATGATAATTCATTAATTATCATTAATGATAATTCATTTACAGGTTTAGGGGAAGGATCGTGGATTGGCTTTTTTGTTTTTACCTCTAGTCACCTTAACAGTTCTTCCACTGCTTTAACTGCCAGTAGATAGTGGGCAGGATTAAACATTGTCTCATTGTCTGTGCAACCCAGTACTGAATTTTGTATAGTGCATATATAAGTAGGATTATAGATTTAGCACATACACGAACAATCAGAGTAACAGCTATTTCTAAAATACACTCTACCTTGCCCCAGTCTCTCTGGCTTTCAGTACTGGCAGATGGCATCTTTGCTTTCTTTTTACTCTGTTTGAGCTTTTCTCCAGCCTTTACAACTTCATTAGAATCATTTTTGCAGGAAGGACAATACCTAAAAAAAGGTTTTATTAAATTCTCAATTACTTTATAATAACGGCAATACATACCTTGTAGCCAAAATAGTGTCAATTTCTTTATCTTGACTAAATATTTCAAGCTAGCAAACATATACCAGTCTTAAGCAGCTGAAGCCTATAGCTTAAAAAAAATCAACCCAACATCAACACACGCTGTCAACTTTTTAAAAAGGGAATTTCAAAATCTTTGAAGGTAAAGTGCTAGAGGCAAAATATTTAACTATTCTTTCTCACATGATGTGTGAGAGGTCCCCATGTCTCCTGTATTCTCTCTTCGTTCTGTCCTCTTTCATTCATATCATGTAAATGAGAAGATAGCTGCGATCAGAGTGCACTGCTAACGAGTACTCCTGGTTTGCTTCTATGTCCCGCCCACTATACCCTTAATTTTTGCTTCTAGTGTAATAAATTTGACTGCAGACAGCTGAATGTCAAACAGAGCCAAGGTATCATGCAATGTGTGTAGACACACGCATACACGCATACGCATACACTCACTCACTCGCGCCACAACACTGAAGCCACTTGGAATATAGTGCTGAGACTCACTTCGCTAACACAATGCCATCCTGGTAGGAAAGCAGGAGATACTAGTATGCACTGACTACAGCAGAGAGAGAAAGGGAGTACACTGGTCCTTTTGCTGCTTCTAATACCATTATCATCCCACTCCAGGAACGCCAATGCAAAGGCAACTGTCCGTGTTTCTGGCTCCCATGGGCTGGTTTTGGCCCATATGGCACTAGTGGAGGAAGCCTGATCTACACTAACATTGATAACCTAGTTTAGATAATTATCACTAGCACTACTACTACCACCATTCTGGATTTATTAATTAACTTTTGTATGTGGATATGAATAGAAGAATTAATGATTAATGTCCACAGGAACAGGTATCACTATGTCAGTAAAGGTGCTGAACCACTAAGACAACTGAGCTATGTAGATAAAAAGAAACTAAAAATAATACAAGACGCTGAAACTGTCTAACACTTAGACTTTGAATGATATTATAGTTGTATAAGAAAAAGATTATGCAATGACCAATTAAAAGAAAGAACACGACATAATGCAAATACACAAGGGAAATTAACTATGGTGTTCCCTGCTTCTTGACATGGTAACCAACCATATTACCTTAATATTTTTCAAACTGAGTTTTGTGTAGAATATTAAATACTGTTTCGCATATAGAGTGGCTTAATTTCCACAAGAGAAACTTATCATTCTTTCCCAAACTGCAGGCTAAAACCCTGCAGTAAGTTTCCTAATTTTAGACTATAAATGTAGTAAATGGAAATTTTTCCACTTCTAAAACAAACAATATCTGTCAAGAAGTTAAGGATCAGACAGCCATGACTCTTTGCTTCTATGCAAGAAGGGAGAAAATAGACCTCCTATTTGGTAGGAGACACTGCTTTGCCCAGTCCAACTGCATTGTTCTACATACGAACAAGCATTAAGTCTGAACAGCGCTGGCATCACTAAGTATCCCAAAATTAACTGCCACACGTCAGCTCGATAACAGTACCTCTCCCACGCAGTGACTGCCTCCATGGGTGCAGCTATCTATTCAAATGAATAAATCTTTAGACTCATGTCGTTACAGAGCAAAAAAAAGCAAGTTGAAAAGTTTGACAGAGGTTTTTCAGGACGTTTTAGTTATACGAACTAAACTTCTACAACTTACGGGGAAATTCGTATTTCTTTGGCCATAAATGTAAGTGGAAGGGTCTAAAAGTGCACTTAACACATGACCTGAGGAAATCTAAAGACTGTGTTGTCAGTCAATTTTATTCTTGTGTAGTTGTCTACAAAGCACCAAATCTTCTGTATGGAGGACAACAGTCCTGGGGACCTATGCAGTGCAGTTGCAGTGACTGGAAGAGGGTAGGGAGATCTGAGTAGTAATGGCTACACTTTGAAAAAATTTCTGTTCCTCACACTTTCTCTATAGTTCTCTGAAATAGAAGTAGGATAACTCACAAGAATGTTTCATAAGAAGCTTCTGAAATAAGAATAGGTGTCAGTGAAGACTAGAACACTAATACCTAATCCAAAAAATAATTTGAAGCACCCAGCAGACCAAGATAACCTTAGCACTCTAGCTAAACCAAAGAGACACTGATGGCTGGTGAGACTTCAGTATTGTGACATGCCTATCAAACCTTCTATGATGTAGAAGAAACTAGAGAGAATAAATTGTTTTCAGGGTAGAACAAACAATTTGAGGGTTTTGTGGGAGGGGTCGCTGATTTGAAGCGTATATATTTTCTTTATCAGAAACTCTCCTGTGACAAGTACTGAAAACAGATGGACTTTACTGTTGCTGGAGTACTGGATTACTGAGAGTAAGGGGCAACTGAAGAATGGATGGACGAAACAGATGTGTACCTCCAGACAGATGGTCTCATTGAATATTCTGAACAAAGGAAGTCAGAAAAGAACTTCTCAGCTGCTATAACCAAACATTGGGTGCGATCAGGTAAGAACATGACTTATGCACTGCAGTCGGTAATAAACCACCTGGGTGTTGAGAATGGTTTCCAACACCTGACATCAACTCACTTATGGGGACAAGCAGTACGAAGCAAGAAGATGTCAAGCACAGAAGACCAGTCTGCCTTGGCAGCACAAAACCTGGGGATAGTTCAGAATAACATGCTGCGTAATAAATACTGCTGAATAAACACTGTAATCATTTTGCATATGCAACAAGTGGAAGACACAGACAATATTCAAATAAATCCTACTTTTGGTTCCAATGACCCATACATATTTCTAGAAGATACTGAAAATATATTTCAGATAGCGTTTCAAGCCAGCAGTTCCTCCAAAAACAGTGAATACAACTCTTCCCAGTGCAGAAGATTCATAGCAAAAAGATCAGCTGGCAACACCAGTATCCCTGTGGCCAAATGTCCACACTGAGAAACACCTATCAATATTACTGGTCTCAATTGCTAAATCATACATTGGCATAAACACAGAAGGAAGTCAGAAGAAACGCAATGCCCCAGAAAACAGGCAGACCATTAAACACTGGCCAATAAACAAACCTACTATGGCATCCAATATGGCAGAGCACATTAAATTATTTATTCCAGAGAATGTTAAAACTTCCAAAGCACTTACACAGAGTTTTATGTAAAATTTAATCACAAGGTCCAAAAGAGATTCAATAAAATGCATCCACAGATATCTAAGACATTTACTGATGTCTATGTAATGGAAAGCTTTGAGAATAAAGTTATATTTATTACTCATTTATAAAGGATTAGCATCTCATGTAAGTCACAGGCAGCTGACAAATACAAATGGTGTAAATTGTAGACAGCTAATAAAAACAAAAAATGGTAGAGAGCCTAATATAACTTCATGGGCTTCTAATGGTTCCATGCAGATTCACTTCAAAACACAAATTATCTTGATTTAACAATGCCAGTTAGCTTGGTTTGCCTGCTGAAATAACCAGGTACAGTAGAAATAAAGAGCAGCAAGGTGGTGGTCCTCCCACAGAGGGGAACTGAATGGAGTAGAGACAACGAGAAGACACAGGAGGGGCAGCAACAGGGACAGAGGATGAAGCGAAAGAGAAGGGTGAGTGTTAAAGAATTGTTCAAGCAATGAAGCCTGAACAAAATCAAAACGCTGGGTAACAACCACTGCTGATAAACACAATCAGATAATGTCACAGAAGATCATAATGATCACAATGAATAAAATGAACATACCATTTTCGAAACTCCATAATGGTCATTAAAGCTTACTACTAATCCTTTGTGAATGATTTAAAATAATTACCTTGACAGAAAACATAAGGCTTGTATTACGCAGATGGATGAAAAACATAGCAGAATTTTAAAAAGTATTCAGAATTGCCTGTCACAAGTTGCAAATAACAAAAAGGTACCATTTATAGAATGGCAATATAGATAAGTAAATCATCCTTGTATATTTACCAGTCCTCATCTTCTGGTATCTTGCTTAAGGGAGGGTTCAGGCAGTATATATGATAAGCCATATTACATTCATCACACAGAAGCTGCATGTGAGCATCCTGTTTTCCACCACACAAATAACACGAACAAAAACGGCACTCCTTATCTGGATCAGCCCTACAGTGCTTGCATTCAGGGCCACTTTTCCCTGTCAAAAACAAAGAAAAAGTCAAATGCCACATGTCTTAGAAAAGTGCATTACTGTATCCACAGGAAAAAATTATTTCTGCACATGAACACCACCCTCTTGAAAATGCTTTTTTCTTACCATGAGGTATTTGACTATCTAGGCTAAAGGATTTTTTTTGCTGTATAAACAAGCAATGAAGAGAATGACTAACCAGCAGCTTCTCTTATTTTCTCCCCTCCTGTTCCCAACACACCACCTGCAAACTCTCCTTACAGATGGAGCCTTGCACAATGTCTAGTTGGAGTCTTCTTAAACAGAGCCACGAAGAAATTCCAAGTAGGTAACTGGTAACAGTCAAATCAAGATGAAACTATAATTTGGAACAGCTCTCCTCCCCTTAAAATTAAATTAACTGTTGGACAGAAGAATTAGTAGTCTGAGACCACAGATCCCAAATCACCAGTTGTTTCATAGCAGCAGTTTAGTTTACACAGAAAGAAACACTAACTTTCTGTTCCAGCTCACTTGGAAATTTGGACCCATGAGCTCCACTACGAAACAAAACCATTGGCATTGGTTTCTCAATCAGGAGAAAAATGCTTTTGTACAAGAGAAAAACATTTAGTAGCCTAAACTAGACAGGAAAGAGGAGAGGGAAAAAACACTGAATACTTGTAGCAGAATTAACACTTACAGGAGAAATGTTTGAAACAAGCAGAAGGTCCACAGAAATGAGAGAAGACTTCAGAAGAAAACTTGATCACAGCTCCAAGAATTCCAACATTAAAAGAAAACTGCATTTATATGTTCTGTGTAAAAGCCATCTAGAAATGCCATGGAAGTGAATTTGAGCTTAAACTAGTCTAATACAATAATTAGTAGCGTACTTCCAAACTTCTCTGGAAATCGTATTATTTCTGAAAGAAGTAATTGGCTTTGAATCAGAAGACAAGACTAGAAAGACTATTTGAGAGTTCGGAGTTGGAAGTACAAAGCTGGAGAACCTAGACACCTGAGATAATAGAGAGAACATTTATCTTGAAGTTTAGAATGGGTCAGAAAATGTTTGTTCCAGCACCATTCTGGAATAAAAATATAACTACACGTTACAGAAGTTCAGAAACTGAAACAGCTGGAATACCAACACTTGGGATAAATTTTCTCCTAAGTCCGTAGGCAAACTATATGAGGAACTTCTGAACTGTTTAACAATATCTACTCAAAAAGGCAATTAGCCTAGAAGGACAGTGTAATAAGGACAGACAAACTTATTCCTGTCATAATCTTTGCCAAAAATACCCAAAAGTTGTTAATCACACAAAAAAAACCACTTTCATTCTCCGAGACAAAACCTGACTGAGTATGTCCATGATGTCACAAAGAAGTTCATTAATACTGAATCTGAAGAGCAGCCCCACCACAAAAATGAAAACAAACAACTCCTCAAACCCCAAACACCCTACAGCCCTTCGGAGGCAGCACAAACATCACATTCTTCCACAGGTGCTAAGCAGGCAGAATATTAGACAAAAAGAGAAGGTCACAAGCAACAAATCATAACATTTAAGAAAACACTGCCTGTTACCATGAAAGATTTAACCCTTAGGAAAACACATTTTTTTTAATACTTAAGGACCACTGCCTTTCTGATACATTTTTAGGGGAGACTAGAATTTGTCAAACCCCATACATGGAGAACTACCCCAGGTTTCTCTCGCTAGCATGAGAGAACAACATTCAAGGACAAGCTTCCATCTTCTCTCAGCTTTATTTTTTATTTTTCTTCATCATGAATTATTGTCTAAATTGCTGCCTTCAGAAGCTGTATAGCTTATCAGTTCCTTGTAAGTTAGTTTGTTTGGCTAACATAGCAATCTGAGTATTTCTTCTAGCAGTTGATTCTTGAATAGAAAGATGAGGTGGATCCCTGATGTATCCAGAGGAGTTCCGGATTACATTTTTCCTAAGCATACTGAGAAGGAAATGAATGACCAAGGGTTCGCAGAAATCCCAGCATGTTCCTGCCAAGGAAAAATTTTCCCTCGCAACTGAATAGACTTTAAAGAAAATCTGATCCATGTGGATAATATTTCAGTGTAAAATCTCTGTGGAAACTCCACACAGAAAGTCTCATAAGAAACGAGGACTGGAAAGTGAAGTGTTGTGCTGTATCTGCAGTCTTTATGAAGGACCTTGAAGAATATCTTCAAAGTTGGAAGCAACTAGACTTTGGGAGGGAAGGGGATGGAATTTTTCTTTGTTAAGAAGAGGAAGGGGCTGCTGAGGTATTAGGAACCAACAGGGAAACACCTGCAAAATGCCTCAAAGGAATTAGGGCTTTTTCCTCTAAAAGGGTGACACAGTCGATAGTACAACGAAAATGTCTCTACACCAGTGCATGCAGCATGGGTAACAAACAGGCGGAAATGGAAGCTGATCTAACTGCTACCACTGAAACTTGGCAGGACAAATCACATGACTTGGTGTGCTGCAATTGATGGCTATACACTGTTCAGGAGGGACAGGCAAGGATGGAGGGGCAGGCCATTTGCCCAGAGCTGCTTTGAAAAACAGCGATGAACAGGTCGAGAGCTTGTGGGTGAAAATTAGAGGCTAAGGCCTGTAAAATTAGAGGCCAAGGCTCTTCAGAAAGGAAACCTCACAGACTGTGTTTATTACCAGCCATCCGATCAAGCGGAGCCTGCTGATGAAATGTTCTTACTTGCAACTGCAGGAAGCATCACGCTTGCAGGCACTGACCCAGCTGTGGGACTTCAGTCACCTTGACATCTGCTGGAAAAGCAGCACAGCAAGCTGCAAGCAGTCCAGGAGACTCTTGGAGAGCATCAAGGTTAACTTCTTAATCCAGGTGACAGACAACCCAACTAGAGGAGAAGTGCTACTGACCTGCTGCTTAGCATTATGGATTAACTAATTGGAGAGGTCAAGATCAGTGGCAGCCTGGGCTGAAGTGATTATGTGCTGGTGGAATTGACAATCTCGAATGATACAGACCAAAGAAAGATAAAAGTCAGGACCCTGAATTTTAGGAGACTGAGCTTCTTAATTCCTTTATTAAGGAATTAGTGGATAGGGTCCCCTGGGAAACAGCCCTCTCAGATAAAGGAGCAGAACAGCTGGCAGCTCTTTAAGAGGACATATATTCTGGGAAGAATACAGGGACACTGCCCGGACGTGTACAGATGGGAATGGGAAAGCTAACGCACAGCTGGAGCTGAGTTCGGCAAGGAATGCAAGAGTAATAAGGATGGCTTATATGGGTATGTTGGTCAGAAAAGGAAGATTAAAGAAAATGTACACCCCCACCACCATAAATGAGACAGCAGAACCAGTGGCAACCGACATGGAGAAGGCTGAAGTACACAACAATTTGTTTGCCTCAGTTTTCACTGATAATCTTTCTTACCACATCTCTCAAGGCCCTGAACTTCAAAGCAGGGACTGGGGGAATTACGTCCTTCCCACTGTAAGAGAAGGTCAGGTTCAAGACCGTATGAGGAACCTGAACATAGCCAAGTTCACGGGACCCAGCGAGATGTATCACAGGTTCCTGAGGGAATTGGCTGGGGTAGTCGCCAAGCCACTCTCCATAACATCTGAAAAGTCACGGCAGTCAGGGAACTGAAGGAAGTGATTGAAGCAAAAGGAATATTACACTCTTTTTTAAAAAGGGTAAAAAGGAGGACCCTGGGAATTACCAACCAGTCAGCCTCACCTCAGTTCCCAGTGAGATCATAGATCAGAGACTCCTAGAAGACATGTTGAAGCATATGGAACACAGGGAGGTGATTAAAGACAGCCATGATGGTTTCACTAAGGACAAATCATGCCCAACTGATCTAGCGGCCTTCTACAATGGAGTGAATGCACCAGTGGACAAGGGAAGAACTATGGATGACATTTATCCAAATTTCTGTAATGTCTTTGATTTGGTCGCTCTCAATATTCTTGCTGCTACATTGGAGACACATGGGTTTGATGGATGAACTATTAGATGGATAAGGACTTGGTTGGATGGCCGCATCCAAAGAGTGGATGGCCTGCATCCAATGGCTCAATGTCAAAGTGTAAACCAGTAACGAGCAGTGACCCTCAAGGGTCCATACTGGGACCAACACTATTTATGAACCTTCATCAATGATTTAGATAGTGGGATTAAGTGCACCCTCAACAAGTTTGTGGATGACAAAGCTGAGCGGTACAGCTGATACACCAGTGGAACAGGATGTCATTCAAAGAGACCTTGACAGGCTTGAGGAGTGGGCCCATACAAACCTCATGAAGCTCAATAAGGTCAAGTGCAAGGTGCTGTACAAGACGATTTCCAATGTCAGCACAGGCTGGGGGAAGAACAGATTGAGAGCAACTCTGTGGAGAAGGACTTGGGGATACTGGTGGATGAAAAATTAGACATGAGCCAACAAATGCACGCTTGCAGCCGAGAAAGCCAATCATAACCTGGGCTGTATGAAAAGAAGCATGGTCAGCAG
>Ga0181612_107181_pt1 | contig 36072 bp, 28 predicted proteins | sample HoacroProtozoa21_FD_119630 | JGI IMG/M metagenome (GOLD analysis project Ga0181612, IMG submission 119630) | Hoatzin crop microbial communities from Cojedes, Venezuel. Combined Assembly of Gp0051906, Gp0051904, Gp0051908
CCCCGCCCCGGGGACGCCCCGGGACGGGCGGGCGCTGCCAGGCTGCGGGGTTTGTCGCTCCCAGCGCCAGAGGAGCGATGGAGCCGCAGCAGACAGCTGCAATTGGCAGGGGGCTTTCGGGCAGAAAGCAGGGCTCTCGCTCGTGGGCAGGCTGATGTAAGTCAGCGTGTAAATTGGGTACAACATAAAAATTATTTCAGCCGAGCTCCTATGAAGAAACCTATGAACAAAAAAATGTTGTTGCTAAGAAATGTGAAAGCAGAAAACAATAATGTGGCTCCTGCCAAGGTAATAAAAGTGTATCAGCGTTATGCCTGCTCTCTCGTACAGATCGCTTGCTCGTGACAGTAAATGAAGTACTGCAGAAATGGGTACAGTTTTCTCTGTGGCCATTGATGCTTCACATCATGGAAATATCAAATGTTTCTGATGGCTGTACATTACCCTGCGCTTGAGAGGGGACCAATCCATTGCTGGCTCCATTATTTCCACAACAGCAAGGAAATGACTATGGGAGGCTTAAAAATGAAAGAATACAGCAAGGTTAGCTGGATCAAACCTCAACAGCCTGTTGCTCTTCACCACGGTTGATGCTGACCCCGGGTCTGTGGGACCATGCTGTCTCCAGAGCGATGGAAAACCAGGACTACTTCTTGCTCCCAGCTAATTGCCGGTTCATGAACTGTGACATTTGACCTTGACAATCTCCAGAAAAGTTATTTTTAAGCACAACAATGTTGCAGCGCAGCTGCTCAGTGAGCAGACGCCTCTGCCCCGCAGCCAGCAGGAGCTTTAAGTGTTTGCTGGATACCAGATCTCCTTCAGTTGATGCAAGGATCCAGTGAGTTGCATCTTCTGTGTTCTGCAGAGATCCGCACCGTGGAGCTGATGGGTGGATGTGGCTGGTGTACAACATGCGAACCTTTCCCTGTGTCCTGGGTTCAGCTGTTCTGCCATTCTGTTAAAATCTTCTCATCCCAACCCAAGAATTTTGGCCTTTTCTCCTTCTGATTCTCCTCCACCTCCCACTGCGGGGAGAGGGAAGGAGTGAGAAAGTGACTGCGTGGTTCTTTGTTGCAAATTGAGGCAACACCACAACACTCTGTCAGTCATCTTTATAGGTTTAAAATGAAAGCAAGCAAGCTAACCTTACACGTGCTTGTGTTGCTGCCATGAGGTGGTCAACAAAAGTGAGAGCCTTCACATTTTTATCTCAACAAACAAAATTACCTTAGCCAGATTCAGTCCTTTCTCCAAAGGAAAATGGTTTGATTCTGGGTGTATCGTAAGCAGGCTGAAGGGCTGATGTCTGACCAAAGATGGGCTCTGTGTGGGACGTTGACCTGGGAAACGGGTTGGTGTTTCACCCTAACAGCCTGATTCTTGCCATTTCTGATGATGTAAGGAACTTATTGTCTGTCCTTACCTCACATGCTGGGAGAGGTGGGGAGGGGGAGGTGGGGTGTTGGGGTTGGGTTTTTTTATTTTGGAAGCCTGCTTGGGCAGTGCTGAGCTCTACTGCTGCCTTGATTAATTCGAACCTCAGGTTTTCTTAAACAGAAAGCACAATAACAACTTCATGAGTGGCTTTTTATGAATGAACAAAACAAACCACGTCAAAATGCGTTTCAGCAGTTAGCACAACAGCATTTTTTAATGAAACTCCAAAGATCTGCTAATTGAGCGGTGTGTTTGAAAGCGTGTGGTCTCTCGGCTGTGTGCTCAAGGGGATACAATGTGAGACACTGCGGGAAGGGATGGTTTTGCAGGAGACTGCTGACTCCTGAGCACATCACGAAGGTGCTTGCCCTGTATGGATTGCGGCACTGGAGTGGCTGCACGGAGGGGAGTTGAGCTGATGCAGGGGCTGTCGCTGAGCTTGGGGACGTCTCCTGGCCTGGTCACAGCAGCATGGCCACATGGCTCTCGTAGCTGAGTGGAACGCCCGCGTGGGCAGAGGGAAGTTCAGGAGTCAGAGCCAGGGCTTGTGAGCACGCCGTGATGTGGGGCACTGGTGCGGGTTCTGGAGTTGGCAGCAGGACACCCACTTGGGGGTTTTTTTTCATCACCACAGCCAGACTGCTTTCTGAGGACGGTGCCTGCACGATGCTCTGCCCAGCCACCACTCCCGGCAGCGTACAAGGGAGTCGAAAGCCTTCCTAAAAACCACGCTGCAGGATATTTCTTCTTTCTGCGCTATCTGCAGGACGTGGTGCCTGTTCGGAGAGGGATTTAACATGGTCTGACATGACTTGCTCTGGATAACGCCCGGTGCCAACGCGCAGCTGCCCAGCTCCTCTGCGGTGGGTACAGGTCGTGCATCCAAGCCCCTGCTCCGGCGATTTCACAAGCACTGAGGGTAACTGGGCCGGGCTGCAACTCCCTGCCCTTCCTTTCCTCTGCAGCATCGAGTGCTGGCTGCGCCCTTGCCCAGGCAATGGCCCCACGGACCATGGAGGTTTCCAGCCGTTGATGGAAAAGAAAACACCAGCAGCAGGGATTCGTGGGGCCATATAGGGCTAAGGCAGGTTGGTCACTGCCACACCTGGCTCAGGGCGTCCCTAAAGCATTCGCTGCAAGGAGCTGGGAGGAAACACGTAGAAACCAATCCCAGGGAACCCGCTGCCTTTTCCTTTTCCTCCATGCCTTACACTCAGCCTCCCGAGTGCTGCCGAAGGCAGGTCAGAGGGGGCCGCACAGAGCTCTGTGCCCCGGCCCCAGGTCCCTGTCCGCCCGTGCCGGGCTGCGGCTTCATCCAGCGCCGATGGGGAACCTGCAAGGGAACAAAGGTTTTGCTGTTTGCTACACCCAGTTAAGAGTTAAAGTGGAAAAAGGGTACGGCTGGGATGTGTAGTGAAGCTGAGAGAACAAAATGCACTGGGGCTGGAAGTGAAACAGTTGTGTTAATGAATCAGATTAGCAACTAGAAAAAAAATGTTGTGGTAGACAGATTTTTAAGGAAATTGGAAACAGGTTCCAGCGTGATACTTCACTTTAATCGTGTGCAGAGGTGTCTTGATGCAAAACAAAACCATTCAGAAATGGCCTCCCCGTGTTATTGTGCAAACTAACTGGGGAAAGGAAAATCCATCTTGTTCACAGCAAGTTTGTTTTTACTGATCTTCTGCCTCTCAATTACTTTTTAATGGTCTGCATTGAAAAGAAATTCCTGTATGCACACTTGGGAATATGAAAACACCCAAATGATACTTATGATTTAGTAGGATTAAAGTATTATGTATGCAGGTGTATCACGTTTCAGGTTATTAGTAATCCAATCTATTTTTTACGACATTATGGTGTAATTTTCTGTATGAAACTTCAATATAAGTCTTGAGCTGTATCGGAACATAAACTAAAATGTTCCTGACTCTGTCACTTCTCATGGTCTTTACTTTGATTAATAAATGCAACAAGAGCTATAATGTTCTTCAATATGAGGCTACGATCATCCTTCAATCCAAATGTGTCCCTCATCTTTTTATAACTTTTTGCATCAATATGTAGGGCTCGAGCAGGAGCAGCGATAGGATTTCACCGCAGCCGAGCATGTATACCTGAAAGGCTCTGCAGAAGGCGAGCGTGTTTCTGCTGGCTGCAGCCCGGCAATCTCCTCGGCACGGCCGTGTCCTTGGAGACTCGGCCTCAAGCGCGCGGAGCTGCGGAGCAGAGAGGGGATGCACAGGGCAGAACTGGACGTGGATTTGGCACCCCGAATTTCAGGCAGAGTTGATCTTACCTCACAGGTAAGATAAATAAGTACCATTTTTCAAATGTACCCCAAGTTTGGTGTGGGGCTGTACTGCTACGCTCAGGCTGGTCTGGGAGGGGAGATGAATCCCCGTGACAGACCTCAGTAATGTAATATTTTTAACCACGTAGTCTACAACTCCTGACAAATATAATCCAGCCCGGGGCCTCAGGGTGTGGCCGGCGTGCAGCCAGAGGTACGCTGCAATTCCCCAGCCCTCACTGCCCTTGGTCCCCACGCGTCCTCCCGCACCGCCCACGGAGGGGAAATCACTCGCAGGCTTGCCAGATTGGTCTGTTTTATTTCTGAATTATTCTTTACATTGTACAATATATAAAAATACAGAGTACCCAAAAAAAATTCACAGTGTCTAAAGGCAGTGATTACAGTCTAGGTCACCTTTACACTAAAGTACCATCGAGTTCAATTGCATAGGAAGGGTGATGTGCCTTCACAACAGAGTCCAGTAGCACTCTCCAGGTTTTGCTGCTTTGGGGCAAGCATGCTGTCTTTGTGTAATAACTTCCCATGTATCCGGGATCCAGTATCGCATCTGTCACTCTCCCACCTCAATTACAAGCTAAATCCCACCATTTCCATCTCACGCACCACTCATCCCCCCTAAACTTTCCTCTGTGTTCCTTGGGAACCCTCCCATTCCTTGGGAATGCCCCCAGCTAACCGCATCGCTTTGAAGTGTGCGCAGGTTTGGATGCTGTCTGAGGAGGGGTGTGTGGATGGAAACCATGCTGTCACGCAGCTGGCTGGCTTTTACGTTGTTTGACATTTTGGTACTAAAAATGTTTTTGCTTCAGTTATTAACAGCCCATCCACGCCGACCTCTTCTTGACTCCGTGGCACGCGAATGAGCAGCACCCCACTGACGGGGGTTTCAGAGTTACGAGAGCGCAGCGTTAATGCTTTTCACAATCAGATTTGTTTAAAAACAAATGGTGGCTGGGACTTGCAGAAAGCCAAATGCCGCTCTGGCAGCACTGAACCCTCTCGAATAGCAGGGGGGAATTTGCAGCTGAGGCTGGAGGCAGAATGGAAAAAAAAAAAAATAATCCAGACCCAAAGATGCATTGAATGCTATTGAGCACTTCTATTTGTGGCTACCTACACAGTGGGTTGTTGGGTTTGCTCCTCCAGCCAGGACTAACGCAAAGGGCCCGAAGGAGGAATTTCCTGGCAGAGCGGCTGAGACTCGACCAGCCCCACGAGGACCCAGCTCCAGGGGGGTTTCTGTCCAGTTTTGAAGGCTCTGGCAAGCAGGCAGCATCGAGAGTTGTGGATTTGCTCACCTGCCCCGAGTCTGCTCTTGGAGCTGCCTGAAGCATTCGCCTAAAAAGTTCAAGGGGAAGATTCACCTGTATGAGTCTGGCCCCTGGTCACCAGGGCATCAAAGTGATCTGTTGAAAACCAGATAAATCCCTCCCGTCCTACATACTGGGTACTTCTCTGCTACACCCGAGAGCTCCGCGGCGTGCCATGCCATGTCACGCCACGCCGTGCCCTGCGTGCGGGCGGGCTCCCGGCTGCGGTGGGGTGAGGGAGGGACGCAGAGCCTTGGCCACCAGCGCTGGACGCTCTGGAGACACCCAGGGCACCCTGTGCCTGGTGCCTGTGGCCTCGTAGCTTTCTTGGACCCTTTTGAAAACCAAAAGCCAGGAGTTTGCAGGGTTTCTCTGCCCGATATTTTGTATTAAACCCTCCTAGGGTGACTACAAGGCAAGGCTTACAATGCCAATCAATAACTCGGAAAACAGTTGCTAACTTCTTTAACACAGAAGATGACATTTTTCACGGTCTAATAGATGATGTCTTTTCCTGTAATGGTACAATATTTGTTACTCCTACTTGCTCTTTTAATTTTCTTTGCACAATTACTCCCTACTTATAATTACAAAAACAATAGAGTGATACGCATGAGAGATTTGGGAGGCTTATTCAGAAAATATAAGCAGTAACAAGAATCTTTTTCTTAATCACTCTTAACCAGAATGATTTAGGGGAGAATCAGCATTTCTAACTACAAAAATCAATTTTCTTTTCAATTAAAAAATTATATTTCATTTACCTCGAGGTCCCTTCCAACCCCTAACATTCTGTGATTCTGTGATTCTGTAAACCTAATGGAAAGGATACTAGATTTTCACAGGGGGGGGGTTCTTAATTTGTCCCTCTGGAATTTGAATACCAGCACTGCCTTTCTTATTCTAAGCTTTCTCTGTAGGCATTTTGCTAAATATATATATTGTGTGTGTATATATTATAAATATATACTGTATCTATCCACTGATAGATGTATACACTATTACAAAAAAAGAGTAAGTTGTTACACAAACTTTACATTTACATTATTATATATATATATTTATATATATATAACTCTCCCCCCACTACATTTGGTACAAAGAATAAATCAGTCTCAGTGGACAGCAATTGTCTCTCCAGGTGGGCTTAACATCACATTAACGCTGGAGGCATCAAATCGTCTGCGTCAGACGTGGACTCCATTCCTACTCTCTGTTGATTTCCAACCAACCGTCTCATTTTTTGAACGTAAGGCATTAGGAACAGTGGTGGTGAGACAGTACGTATTCTTCTCCTATAGTCTCTGTACAGTTCATACGTTGAAGAGCAGCCCTGGCTCATACGCTGAACATTCAAGTGCACCTTAAGCGCAACAGCACCTCTTACGCTGGGGTTTGATCGCCAGGGGGCTTGTCTGGCAGTGGGCTGCACAAGCTATTTCTGCTGGGTGACAGCTGGCCAAGTCAAGCTCGACAGCAACGGCACAACACAGCCTGGGTGAGGCAGTGAGGCACACCCCTTCTGCAGGGAGAGAGGCAGCCACTTCCACGGAAAAAGAAAGAAGAACGGCCTAATTAAAGACGTTTCCGCTACATACTTGGCTGTATGATTTCCATCATATTTGACATACTGTATACCCGAATCCTATCCAAAGGCCCTGCAGAGAACCAGTGTCTCTAGACCAAGGCAGGAACTGCCCAGGCTTCCCCTTGTCTGTCTTAGAAGTGAAAGGAAAAAAAAAAAAATGCAGCAAGATGAGTCTTTTGGCAAGCAACGCTCCCAAACTAAATGCATTTCGAGTGTACTTTAAGATGGCCTTAGGAACAGGAAATTTTAGCAAGTTTAACATCCAGCTGCAGGAGCAATTCAAGCTGCTACAGCTATTACAGACCTGATGATCAAGCTGCCGCATTACCTGGATCGCAAGAATATCACTGTACATGGTGTCATTAACCTGCCACGCATTAGAGAGCTCATAAAACATGCAACCCTCACGCCACATTAACATCATCCTTAAAGAACTGCACTCTCATGCAAACATTAATTGAGTAATAAGCGTTCTGATTTCTTTTTTTTGCTCAGTCTCCTCTCTCCTGGATTCTGTTTTCTGCTTGAATGGAGTCTACAGACCCTTGCTGTGATTGCCAATTATATGAAAAGGGGCTGAATCCATTTGGATGGCTGGCAAGAAGGAATGTCTTGATGAAACTATAACCACATGCACCACCCTCGAAGCATCTGCCCTCCAATAGCCTACAAAATATCCACCTCCTGAGCGCAATGGCAGTAATGACCTCTCTTGGTGAGCTGAACATTTAAATAATTTCAGCTGCTATGTGGCACTTTGGGAAAAAAAATAAGTTTATATCGTGTTATTTTGTGAAGATGAAAATGGAAAAATGTTTAAGGAGGGGGAAAAACAAACAAAAAAAGAAAGGAAAAACAGAAAATTAAAATAATTGCAAAGTTTGACTCGCTTGCATCCCCCAAACTCCAGCTGCAACCGTGCCACGTGCATGGCAATTGCAGAATGTGTTGATTGATACAGGGAATCTTCTGAAGGGGAAGCTCAGAGATGGCTTAATTGTACAATGGCTAGGGTGATCTTGGGAGCCAATGTTTTCTTCTGAATCACATAAATTAAAGCTGGGAAATCCCATCCTACCCTCCTACCACTCTAATGTAATAATTTTCAACGCCTGGGCTACACACTTGCTAGGGCTACTGTAAGTGAGGATTTTTCAGTGTTGCTGAGGGGGATGCAGACACTCAGTGAGACGGGGCAAAGTCATGATGGCGTGAGGCACAAAGGCATCGCTCCTCAAACGGGATGTCGGGGCCTGGAAGGAGCCTCCCCGCAGGTGCTGGAACCGGCTGCTGGTGCTCTCCTGCTTTGCTGGTGGTCCTGCTTCACTCCTGCCGCTCGCGCCCCGGATGGCCTGCTTGGAGGGTTGCAGCAGGCTGCTTCAGCCAGGGCTTCGAGGTCTGCATCAGCTGCTTTAAATGCGAGCACATGTATTAAAGGGCACCCCTCTCTGTCTCTGTGTCTTCCTCTCTTCCCTCTACTTCACCCGGTGAGACCAGAGCAGAAACAGGATGAGCTGCTAAATTAGAAAAGCAACTGCTGAAAATGATGGGCACCACTGAGCCTAAGGTGTCCTTGCGGCAGTGCTAATGAGCCCACTTTATTACAAATATCCCTACAGCCTTCAATCACTGCAAACTGAAGTTGAACAGAGTAATTTAAAAATGGGAGGCTACTTTATTCTTGCCTTCTGGTCAAACCACCGTAACACAGGCTTACAGAGCCATGTTGGCTTTTCCTCACAGGAAAAGCAATATACTTGTCACAAGAAAAGCAGTCTTTCTTCATCTCCTACCGGCTGCCTACGTGAAAGAGCTGAGTGCACAGCCCAAGCTGGGCTTCCAAGCAAGCGACTGCAAAGGAACAGCACTGAGAAACGACCGGTGTCGGCTTACAGCGAAATCTGAAATAAAGCGAAGACAAACGGGACCGCTGGGAACACGGCCGAGGCAATGGCCAAGCACAGGCATGGCAATTGCTCGAGTAAGATGCAGACAACAAAGCCAAGCTCGGGACCACATGGAGCTCATGCGCATTTCGGGGTGTACTTTTATCTCATGCTCAGTATTGCGACATTCTAAAATCCTTAGCATCAGGAGTTCATTATAAATATTTAGAAACACTGAATGATAACAGCGGTGAACTTGTTCACGTTGCTAACACATCAGATGTAATTGTACATTAAGCACCAGCAATAAGTTTCCTTTTTGCCAAACAATTATGTCGGACAAACATCTGGCTGTAGACAACATGGCTTCTGCATCAAACTAATACAGTTCTTATAGACACAGTCACACACATACACAAAATTACATTTCAAGGCTGGATATACTGTTTAATAATGCTACTGCCTCAATTTACTTCAATAGCTGCAGCAGCATTTGTTTGTTGGGTTGTTTTTGTTCAGAAAAAATAAAGAGATATTGGCAAAAAATGCACGTTACTTGGCTGTGTTACTATTTCATAGAGTACTGACTGGAAGACGCTGTAAGAATGTGCAGCGGACTTTCTGGGTCATGTCAGACTATGGAAACATTCCTTACAAAAATACCCTCCCCCTGCAAAGTCAGAATTATTCACTCTTTGAAAGTAAATGAACTAAAAACCAACAATAACACAAGAGGAAAAATTAGCCCAAAGCATGGTGATTTTCCACAAGAAGAGCAACGGCCTCTAAAGTTGCCTTTCCTGGCAGGCACAATCAGGATCAAAGCTAGGACAAAAAGAGTTAACACCGTCTCAGGGGAAAAAAAAGAGAACAAGAAAGAAAGAAAAAAAGCCCATGGCTCTTGTGCGCATCACATCTTTTTTTTCCAGTGATATAAACAACTTTGTTTGTTAGGCACTCCAAGTTCATGTCTCCGACGTTATTCCAACATTTACTTCTCTCAGTGTCTCACTGCCTGTATAATTTGCTTTTAATTAGAACTGGAAACATTCTAGAAAGCTTCTTTGGGTAATGCACTTTCTTTGTGTGTTGTTTCTCATCAGATGAGCTGCGTATTTCCAAAGAAGGCTAAGGAGAGTATTTCCTGTGGTACGAAAAGATTCTCTTGAAGATACAGGGAACACTGCCCTTGAAAGTCCCTTTTTTTTTTTTTTTTTTGCAGAAACATAGAAAAAAATCAAAAATAAAAAAAGGAAAAGAAAAAGAAAACGTTCTTCAAGTTGTTGGCAAGACGGAGTCCCGCTCGGCCTGTCTCACGAGCTGCGTCATCCAGTGCACCAGTGCTACCCTGTCTCGGGAAGGATGCTCCTCGCCAGCCAGCCCTCCCTGCCCCAGGAGGCCACCTCTCAGAGCCTTGCTTAGAGTGCACCCCCGTGTCGTGGGCTGCTGCGTGGTGGCCACCGAGCCCAGCACTGCCACCTCATTGACAACGTCGGCCTTGGACAGCAACGCTGATCTTCCAGCCATAAACAGTTGCAGTAGTAAGAGCCACTCCAGCCAAATATCCACAAAAGCTCTGCAGAATGGTCCATATGCATTTTTGTCCTTGTAAGGAGATGTGCTGTTTACAAGAAATACAATTAACCAAAGGAAAAAAAAGAAAAAGACCCTACTGTACAATATTTACATCTAGAGGCTGGGCCAGTATTTGGTCCATAAAATCAATTAAAAAAAAATTCATATAGGAAGTGATCCAGTCCTGTGGGATCTGTCCATCATCAGCTGTTGGTAAAGGTCCTTCCCGGGGAGGCCTCGGGCCTGTAGTCATATTTATTCAGTGTACTGGGATAATAGGTTGTCGTGTACACATTGGTTTGCTGCAAGGGGTAGAAGTTGGTCCTGTCATCCGGTATCAAATTGTTCTTGTTAAGTGTCTGTAAAAGAGAAGAGGCAATGACAGGCATGGCACTGGTGCGGCATCATTACTCTTTTCTACCTGCAGACACCTCCCTCTCACCTGCCTTCTCCATCACGGCCTCTGCTGCAGCCACCACCGCCTTCCCTCCGGCTGGGAGGGTAAGACAGTACGTGGTGCTCGCTACGGGGCTACTCTGCGGGGGACCACAGCTCCTGCCAGGTCTCCTTCGGTGGACCTGCGCTCGGCTGCTGCTGGGGCCAGGACCCAGAGCCTTCTCCAGGGACCCGGAGTCTCCTGGTAGATGGCGTGGTGACTCAACAGCGTTGTCACACAAAACCATGCTGGGCCTACAGGAAACTCGGTGATCGATGGCAGCGCTCAGTCTAACCTCTTCCACAATGCTCGTGTTGCAGCCTGCAGCTCCCTCTCAAACCAGTTGCCAAACAGCAGCTTTTTCGCTTTGGAAGAGCAGGTGTGCATTTACCTGATCTCCATCTCCATTGGTAGATATCCAGGTTTGGACCCCCCGATATTAAGTGTGTCACTTCTGTAAGCTACAGTATAAGTAACAAATCATGGTCACTTTTGGAAAAACTAAAATGATTTTAAAAAAAATTTAACAACCACGTAACAATTGTTGGCAACAACAACATAAAAAAGAAGAACCACAAATGACCCTTTTACCATAAAAATTTAGAAATGGGGTTTTCCTCCCTCCCCTCTTCCCCCCCTTCTTCGCTTTTTGCAAGAATTGCTCTTCCCACCAGCAAGCAGATGTCCCCCTCCCCCAGAGGCAAGCCCACTCCTATGCCAGCCGTTACCTACGCACAAGGATAAAATCCCATTTGGGGGGAGGATGCGATAATTTTATGAAGCCGCCTTCTCCTTTATAGTCATCTGATTTCTGCAAATTTGGCTGAGGAACATTTATGACAGTTTTTTCAGCTAGCCCCTGGCTTCAATCTCTTCTATGTACCGCTGGCCTATGTCAGTCCTAGGTGCACCTGTAATGGTTGTCATGCAGGGAACTCGCTCCTTTGATCTGGGAGCCAACCCTGGGCGTGTTTGCTACAGCATCCTCATGATCGGGGCACAGCACCTTTACAGAGGGTATGAACGTCTGTCTCTCCTGTCTGGAGCAGAGAGATGGAGAGGCCTAATAAGGCAACTAGTCCTGGGATCTAACGGTTGTCCCACCACAACCTGCTGCTCCTGAGGGAACCACTTCACCTCAGTTCCCCCTCGAGACAAACGGCTCATACCTGACCCAGCTCAGGGCAAGATGAAAACGAACCGATGCTCAAGCTCATGAAATACCCAGCTCCATGAGCTTCACTCGACCCGTCTAACATCAGCCACCTAAACTTCAGGCATCGGGGCTCCGTCGGCAAGATGAGGAGAAGTCTCCTTCTTTTGTGAAGGCAAGTGCAGATGGAAATTGCCTTTGGGGGAAGTCCCTGTGCCCCCCAGCCCTGGCAGGAGTAGGGTGACTGGTGACAGTGGGTGCCGAACTTTTAGGAGGCTACAGTTAGGTGAGTGGGGTCGTGCCCGTGGGACTACCAGGGCTTAGCCACATCCCAGCTGGGGCTGCTGAAACAGCCAGAGCTACCCCTCGGCTCGAGGACAAGGCCACAGGCAGTACATTTGTCTCCCAATTTCTTCATAATTGAGTAATTTTACTGCATGGGGAGGGGGAGAGGAGGAGGAAGAAAAGAAAATGCTTTCTTCTAATCCGATAGCAGGCTCATAGCTAGAGCTACCGTGGGAGCTGCAACTCCCAGTTTCATACAAGGCATTAGTAGGAAAGTCTTTCCTACGGGAAAAGTACCCTGGCAAAGAAATTTCCCGGCTGCTGAACTACCGAATAGCTTTTTTTGAAATGAGCACTACCTGAAACATCTCATAGATGAACACAACCTCCTCCAGGTCTATGATCTCTCCCTGCCTGGACTCTCTAAAATGAGCTCACAGCACATCACTTATAGGAACCAAGAAGAGAATTTGTATAGGCATACTCAAAGTGACAAATATTTCCAAGGAATGAGAATTTGTGCCCTTCAATATGGAAGGAAGAAATGTCATGCTTTGCTCCCTGTCACCCACAGAAATATTAAAACAGCATAGGCTACAGGCTGCTGTTTTGTGCTGGAGGCTGGGAGACAAGGAGGCCAGGCTCAGTCCTCCACTACTTGCCATGCTTCCTTGGGAAATCCAATTACCTGCTCTCTGCTCCAGTGTCTTCTGACCCAGCTTGATAAAAATGACTGAGATCCCCCGTAAAAACGCACTTTGCTGAGTACTACCACTAAGTACTTGGGGGAACTACTCTCTGGTGAGCAACACAGGCGTTCATACCGGCTGGGCACAGCAACTGCGATTCCCTACCTGCGTCTCTAGCCCAGGACACCCACCGCAGGCAGCGTAACCCCACGGCCATGGGCTGCCGCAGCAGGAGCAAGGGGCTGGTTCCCACTGCCGCACTCCCTGGGCTGTCCCGGAGGTGGCCCAGCATCCAGGTCACTTTTTCAGACAGTGAAGATTCGCAACATGCCAGATTACCACATCTGAAATTTGGTGGCATCAAAACGCTGACTTGGGAAGCTCAGGACTGTCTCGATGTAAGGACAAGAACCTCAGGACTCTACATTTTTGGATTTCAGTTGGAAAATCTGCATGAGTTTCAACATGTCCCACAGTGCTTAAAACTAGCCCCTTACAAAAGACTTCGTATTTAATCAACGTGATTTGCTTTTTTTTTTTTCTCTCTTGTTTTACTTTCATTTAATTAGGAAAAAAATCCACAACTGCTCCTTTGCTCTCTTTGGTTTTACTTTCGATACAGGGCTTATATCTTAGGGAAATACCTTATGAAAATGGTTTAGCGGAATTTATAATGCAATTAGCTGCAAAGAATTTGTCTCCGGAAATGCTGTGATGGCAGTGCAGTCCTAAATCAGCATGATCAATGTACACTGCCTTAACATTCCCTCACACAAACTTACGGTCTCTGTCTCATTTTAATAAATAGATGATTAGGTTCCTTGGCACCAGAAATTGGTTGATATTTCGAAGAAGGGAAATTGGGCAGCAGTGAATTTGAGAGACGTACACATACATACTCACGCATGAACTTCTGGAGAAGAGGCGCTCAGTTACACCTTTCTAAGCGGGCTCCCGTGCTGTTTTACTCAGATCTTTAACCCTTGCTCTTGTTCTGCACTTCTTTGCTGTGACAGTACAGGGATGGCCAACGCCTTTCCCTTTGGAAGATATTCCCCCAACGCTATACAGGTTATGCCATCAAGGTCAGAGCCTCTGAACGACTTGAACTCACTGGAGTTACTGTGGGGATGAAAACGACCTTCTGTGCCCATGAGTGTTCCCACCAATATTTGTCAGTCCCAACGGGAAAGGCCGAGAGTCATCACCACCACACAACTACAGATGATCACAAAAAGTAACACAGGCCAGACCTTTGCTCACAGCCCAGCTCCTGCAAGTGCCTCTTCACCTCAGCCACCTCTGAGCTGAGGCCCCAGTGGCCAAGAAGTGTTTGCTGAAGACAATGCCCAGTAAGTCCTCTTAGAAGGGACAATCCTTCGGTGCTTTTGCAGGGACTACTTCTCTGTGGCTGCAGTAGCTAAGCTGATTAAAGCAGCGCAGTGAGCACTACAGCTCACCAGAGTAGTCCTCAGCAGAGGTTTCAGAGAAGGAAGACAGACTTGCCTTTGCTACCTGAGCTCTTCTGCACTGCCATCCTGCACTCTTCAGGATGATGTGTCAGTCATCTGAGTACTCACCAGACCTTACCGATGACAATTTTCCTGGTACTCAGACCGTATTTTCCCCCTTCTTCCTGTGTGCTTCCTCCCATATCAAACACTAATGACTCCCTCTGCCTGCAGCTACAACCTCTTAGGACTTAGGACTGGTTGCTGAGTAAGCAGGATCAGAAAAGACCAAAAGCCCAATCAACGTCCACTGCTGAAACATCAGCTGGTGCAAAACCTCTGTGCCATATGCACAATGCATTGCAAACACTGAGGGAAACGTGTTTCAGGCCTGCACTTTAGTCCTATCCTGCCCTCAGAAGAAAGAACCTTCTGGCAGTTGTGCAAGCATAATACTCCCCTTGCAAAAATGAGGCCAGACACTGAGCTAATATGAAAACCCATGGAATGTGCTTAGAAAAAGTGCTCCATTCAACCAATAACTAGAAACTCAACATGCATCAATCAAACACTTATACCTGCTTCCTCCCTTCCAGTATGAGCCATGCCACCCTGGCATTTGATATCATTTGTTTCTTCTGGTCTGTTCACCACTAACCTCAATTCAAGAACCTGCTACCAGAAGGTAAGCCACCAGCACGTGCTAAGCCAACCAAGAGGATCACTCAAAAGCAGGCACAGCTTCAACTGCTTTCTTTAAAAGACCCTTTATTATGTTACAGTGGCATATGACTAATATATCAAAAACAAATTCTCTGACCCAGGAACTCTGCTTTCTCAAGGAGGGATGTTTTCAGGTGGACTAAGGTGGGTATGGTTTTAAGAGCACATAAACCAGGAGCAGCTTTCTCCATTATATGTGATCCGTCAACTAATCAAAAGGTCCAATCTTGTTGCCAGTGAATTGCATGTCTATGCCAAGCACAACAGAATCCTCAGTATTTCAATATTAATAGAAATATATAAACAATTTGTTACCACTCTTGCTATTGTATCAGCAGTTAGAACTGGATGAGTCTGAGGGGAAAGTTTACAGATGTCCCCCTGCCGTGTGCTGCTTTGCCCCCCGGTGTTCATACAGGTGGAGAACACTGACACACGCTCGTAGGCTGTTTCTCCCAAGGCAGAGTCAAGCACTGGATGTGTTAAACACAACTGCGTTGTGCCATATGCATACATTTAATTTTGTTCAGCTTTCTTCATTGACATTTTTAGTGTAAGTCATCATTCAGATTTTCCATTTGTTACTTGTTCTCCAGCAGTGCCTTGCCACTACTCCCCCAAATTCTGCCTCTGTTCCAAATCATGAAGTCATAAACCACTGACCTAGTTGCTTACATTCTCCCAGATGTAGCAAAACATCTTCACACGTAACAGTATGGGACTTTCAGTACTACTCCCATCCTACAGCTGCATGTACAAGCTGTGTAAACATTTCTTACACACTTAAACAGATCAAATGTTTCAATTATCAGCAAACAATCATGAAAACTTCAAAACTTGATTTTAAAAGAGGACGAACATCTCCCCACCTCCAGTTAAAAGGAATCCCATATAGTTTTGACAAGCTAAAGTGAAAAGGATGCTTCTAAAAGCATCTGATACACATACCAGTAACACCAAAATAAGGGCCATAAAGCAGGTCCCACCGGGTGACATGCAACGACAAGATTTCCTGAGTCTCCTCACGCAGAAGGCACTGAGCTTTCTGGAGCTCAGCATTCTGTTGGAGCTCCAGATCTTCTTTTCTATTTTGGGGGTGGTGTGGGGGAACAGTCAGCAAATTTCCCGAGAGTTTCATAGGTTAATCTTCACCCGCTATGCAGCACCGCAGTCCCTGTGAAGTCAGTGAACATGACCCCAATCTCACAGTTTCTCTGCTGTTTCTCTGTCAATAGGGGTTATTTCAGTTCTTTCACCTCCCACCCATGACACCTTCCTTTTTAAAGTAAAAACAAGAAAGAAAAGAAGTTGGGTGACCTTCCTGGGCAGCCTCAAGCCATTCTGTCTAGCACTTATGGCTGAGTTATCACCACCTGAAGCTCTTCAGAGGCTGCACAACGCAGCGCGCGCGCCTTTCCAACGGGCAGCACTCATCAGAGATGTGTCGCCTGTGCCAGGGCTGGCTGCGCTGTTGGAAGTTTCCATCTTGCAAGTTTGTTCGCAATGTTGAATGTCCCAGTGTACTACAGAGAAAAACTTGCCCTTCCCTTCGTCACAAAGCGAGCGCAGGCACTCAGGAACCAAGGGTAACAACTCCAACCACTGCTAACCCTGGTCATCCACTGGGGACACAGGCGAAGGTCTAAAATTAGGGTCCTGGTAGCAGATGGCAACGTTGTAGTCAACCCATTCCTCTTAGCAATATCCAAATCAAGCCCCTGTGCATCCTGCTTCTGCAGAAGTCAAGGACAAAATTCCCACTGAACCCAGTCGCACAACTAGCCCTAAAAGAATGGAGGTAGCGTTTCCAGCTTTCCTTGGAACAACATCCAACAGACTTCCTGCAGCAACAGTGGGATGGCCAGTACTCCCCCTCATCCCCCAGGAAAATGGCAGGATAAGGGAATTGTGCAATGACGTAAGGAAGCCAAGATCCAACATTTTGCTTCTTTTGTGCTCCTTTTAAGTCATTCACTTCTTGCAGTGCAATCAGATTGAGGAAACTGCCTTTTCGATGCAGATCAGCTGTTTTATGGAGCAAGCCGTGCCTTCTTGTTAGAGGATGTTACTTTTTGTGTTCTAGGAACATTAGCCAAATGACTTAGGGCTGTGGAAATACATTAATATTATGAAACACTTCCCACAGCTTGTACATCTCTGGGAGTACCAAGACAGCAATCTCAGAATTATAACTAACCAGTAAATTTGGAAATAATTAGCACAAAAATTACATTTCAACAAAATAGACCATACAACTACAATAACCTGTTTTGGCAATAATTGACACCAAGAAAATAAATGTCTGGTCCACCCACATGTTCCCTTTCTCCTGATCCCCCGGATGCCACCACACTGCTGTGCCTCTCCAGCTATGCATTACGGATGACCCTGGAAAGATGGACAGTTGCCAGAAAGCCCTTATGAGATCCATGCATTCACAGCAAGCTAAGAGTGATTTTTTAAGACTTTCATGATTCTTCTTTCCGATCTTTCTTAAAAATTTGCTTAGTGTCTTACACTAAACAATCTCACCAGATGTTTTTACAAAATCTCTTGACCTCTGCCTACATTGAAGTCAAAGGTAACAGTGGCCAGGGTTTATGTGCTGAGTTTTTTCTGATGAATTCACTAAGGCTGTTTGTAGGATTTACAGTAAAGTGTAGATGTACAGATGAGGAACCTATTTTCTATATAAGAAGGTTTTTCCTCTCAAAAGGAGTTACAAAAAAATCTCACTGAGACACTAAACTTATGATTGCATGCTCTTTTTGGATGGAAGCTTACCATATTTTTAGACTGGAAATTCTTTGTTCACTGTTATTGGTAAATAAATTAAACAACCACCAAGGGACGGCAGCATCTGTAGATGTGCTCAGGTTGACAATGGAACTAACATTCAATTATAAGAAAATGAATAGCTACAGTTTTCTATAGCTGTTTGAAAATAGCTATTTTATCCTTACACTTAGGATGGAGTGAGGTTATATTACTGCCATTTTAAACTTATAAAAACCTTAAGCGCTGGCAACATAAAGGACCATTGTCAGAAAGATGCTTTGGCACATCTCTGACTTTAAGAACATGAGTAAGATGACAAAAAAAACTGTATGTAATAATAAGGCAAACTGAAGTGAGTTCCTGCTTAGAGTTAAATCCAGGTTTAAGTATTTTTCTGAACTGGAAACTGAAGTCCGAGGAGTTGATGGAAACCTTCCCGCTGGCAAATGCAGGTGTCTAGCCTAAAGCTTGCTGTTTATCCCTGGCTTGCCAGAAATTTGGTGGTGGCAACCCATGACGTGGCGTCCAGACACAAAAGAGGAATTCAGAGCTGCCCCAAGCTGCTTCCCAATATAGCTGGCACACAGGATATAGCAGACATGATCTCAGCTGTGTGGGAAGGTGTAAACTGTCTCCTTGCTGCACTGCTATCCTTCAGTGTATGCCCTTCCCGGGTCCCTCACGTATACAATGCTGTTACTACAGAGGCTCATCAGTTTAGCTATGGCACCTCCCCTTGTGCATGCTCTAGTACTCAGACTAACTCCCCAGAGGTATGATCACCTTCTAAAACTAAGTGTAAGAGTTCACGCTGGATGCAAATGATCCCCTAGAGCAACTGGGCTAGACTGGGCTTCCGCTGATGGTAACTGGTAAGACCAAGGTGACCAGCTGTAGGTCTGTCTGGGGCAGGCTGGTCTCACTGCTTGGTGCCAGTTATACTGGAGCAAACAGCCTGCAGTTTTCAGATGGCCTCAGAGCTGCTTGTTCTGGTGAATTACCAACACAAGTCATGCAGCCTGGTGCCAGCCCACAGCGCTACATTTAGACTGAGAATTGCAAAGGTGCAACTGCAGTGGTGCAAAAAAAAAAAAAAAAAAGTAGTAAAAATAGAAGTAAAAACTGGGCCTAATTTGCCATCTGCTAACTCCATTCAGTCTTTACAGTATTACTGCTTTCCTAGTATCTCCCACCCTCTAACTAGCTGCTTTTTAATTATTTTCCTCAAGATTGCTTTGTTTTCTCCCCATGCTGCATCTCACCTTGTTATTTCCTCTCTACATTTATAATCTCCCCAGGTCATTTTCCATTATTTCTATAGCAATGGCTGTTTTTTTGACACACCTCCCAATTTAATATCTTCTGCAAGTTTAATTAACACACCAACTGTACCCTCTCCAAGCTCGTTAATGAAGATATTAAATAAAGCCAAACCTTGCATTATTGCTTGCCGTGCCCCAAACAACCCCTCCCCATAGCCCCGTATGTTCCCATTAACAATTGCCCGATGTTCACAGTCCATTAGCCAGGCTTCCAGCTCTGCAGCAGTGTCCTAGCCAAGCCAATTTCTACTTACACATCACAAGATTATTTAACACACCAACACCACCCTCTTTTCTTCAGGTGTATGGACCAGTGAAGCTGCATTTTTAACCAGCTGAGAATCTGACCTTATGCTGCTCAGTCTCGTGCTTCTCCTTCATCCTCTAATGCTGAAACTCTGTGCAAAAAGTGATTGTATTTGATTTCTTCCTGCTCAGCATTACAGTCCCAGCTCAGCTGTCAGCTCAGCCCAACCACCTTTCATTTCATCAGTGTATGTGACATGTTGCCTCTGAAATATTAATTCAGATTTGCCTGCATATTAACACTGACACAGATCTGTTTCAGTGAGTTTCCATCGCCGTAACTGAAAGCACAGTCAGGTCAATCCCATTTGTTTCTCCTTGTTTCACTCTTCAGCATGGCCCCAACTCTGCCAAATTTTAAAGACCAAGCAGGATTTAACGCCCCATTGATATGTTTTGTTGAATAGGGAAGGTCCAGACATGCTCTGTCGATTGTGGGCCCCGATGATTACGGATAGCTTCTCTTCTCCCCAAATCCAGCTGGCATTTCCCACACAGAGACTGGAGCTACTTGTGTGACTTCAGTGCATTGGACTTGGTAGTTTAACAGTGACTCAATTAGCTGGGAGGAAATTGGCCTGCTTTTTTTTGAGCGCTTTTGTATTACCTTTGCATTTCATGGCACTGGGGGTTTGCCCAAGATCCATGATATTTATAAAGGTAATTGGAGTTGTTCATTAGCTGGTTCTCACGGACTCTGGGATACGGTCCATCTAGATCCCTTCATCCACAGATTTTCTGTTCTTTCCTTTATTCACATGCTTTGTGCCAGATCTCAGGACGATGCTAGAGCTGATTTAATGAGGATTCCCCCAGTTATAGGGGAACGCAGGCAGAGCTACTCCTGCCTACCCTACACCAAACCTATCGTGCATATATACATGATGCACCAGGGAAAGGTGGCAGCGGATAGTGTTGCTGCAGCCTGCGCCGTGGCAGCAGCCAGCATGTCCTGAGCAGCCCTGAGCTCTCCATTGCTCTTTAGGACGGGGCGGTCACAGTTCAGGAAAAAACAGCTCAGGTATTTCAGTTGTCCTCTCTCAGAGCTGCCAAACATGTTCTAGACATTGAACTCTAGTTCTGAATACTACACAGCTACTGTTATTTTCTATGTACGCAGCTCCGTTTCTTTTTAATTCTACTTAAAAATCCATTATTCGCTAATGGAGCTAGTCCAGATGAACAGCAAGGCCGCTCCCCTCCAAGTGTACCACAAAGGTCATATGTTTTCTGGCATTTATTGTTCATCTAATACTACCTTCTCCCTTTCCTTTAGCTCCATGTCTCTTTTGTGGCTCCCTGTAAACTCTTCTGCAAACACATAATTAATTCCTCCTGCACATCTTGGAGGCACTGAGGACTTCCCAGTTCGGCTAATGGTCATAACACTGCCAGCCAGAGCTTTGCGGAGACGAGGAGGGAGAACCACCTCAAGCACCTGGACCACAGGAGAACCATTATATTTTAGCAAATGAGGCTAGGGTATATTTGAAATATTCTTCTTCTGACCAGCAGAGGGAAGTCATGTAAATACACAGCAGTCAGCGCAGTGTGATTTTGTTATTCCCATTCCTGTAGTTGTTCTTCGTTTAATTCTTCCTCTTCCAGCACAGGTGGGTGGGTGGGGGCAGATACATGTCAACCTCAGAGAAATTAGGAAAGGCAAAAATTGGAAGAAAGAGGTAATATCAATTATTAAATCAATTAGTATAGCTGGAAAAATCAGATAAACTTTTCAACACATCCGTCTGTCTTCAGGTCTGAAATAGCAGCTCACATCTTCAAAAACCTGCCAGCTTTTTCCAGCTATACTCATTGATCTAATTAAAAACAAAACAAAACTTGTCTGCCTACAAACCTGTCTTGCCTGCATCCACAGATTATCACAGCTACAGTAGTACAACGCCAAAGAAAGGCTAGTGTGAGCATCCATGATGACTAGCCTAGCCTATAAGAAGGCAGAGCAGGGACCACATCCCTGACCTGGGTGTAGTGGAGATACTCCTGGTCATACAAGGTAGAGGAGAGAAGGCTGAGTCAACAGAGAAAAACATGACAGGATGGATATGAAGCATCGACCCCCAGTGTCACTTAGAACTTCTCAATCTGGCTTAAAGAGGAAAACAAAGTCATCCCATAAACTGGACTCTTTCAAAAGGTGAGCGAGGAGGAACAATGTGGATTCCCACCCCACCGTGAGCAGCAACAGCCCTGAGAAGTCATGAAGGGTTTGTATGGAAAGTGGATGGAGAGGGAACCAGTTCCCACTGAGGGACCATTGTGATTAGCTGCTTAGCATCACAGAGGGAGCAGGAGCAAGGAAACATTCAGATCTGAACTGGTAGTTTCCCTTACTCTTTAATAATGTATCTATGAGAGGGAGACATCTGTGACTTGGACACGGCAACCCGCCAAGCCAGGCTGGGGCTGCTGCCATGGGGTGAGGACACCTCCAAGAGATGCCCATCACTCTACAGGCACAATCAGCCTAGGACGGCCACACCTCCAGGCATGCTGGAGTGCTCAATTTGACTCAACCCGATGATAGAAAGGAGAGAAAAGACACTAATAGATTTTGACTGAGATGCACCACTTAATCCTTTTTTCCCCATCAGTAAGCTCTCTTGCCTTCCCTTCCTAGCAGGCATTATGTAAATTGAGAGTCCCCTGAAGTGATATTTGCAACTGCAGGATCATACAAGAAAGGGCACAATGCTCCTTTGCCAAGACAACCCCCTGCCCCTACTATTCTTTTTCAAATAATACTATACTCATGGTAAGTACTAAAAATACATACTCTACCATTCAAGCACTTAATGTTCTTAAATGCCACTTTGTTCAGGGAAAATACTCTTTGTTAAACATGAAATTCACTGGGAACAAAATTTATGTTTCAATCTGATTTACTGTATTTTTATATATATGTATTTATTTTGTTCAACTGATTCTATCAGCTAAATCTCTCTCTAAAATGCCATGTAGCCAAAGCAGACACTTAAGGGAGGCTGTTGATACCTTATTGATGATGTTGGGTATCATCAACTGCTGGCTTATGTCTGAACTTTACAGCCACTTACTGAGGCTTGAATGATGCTCAGTGAAAGGGTCACCGGGAAAGGAATAAAGCTTATACCACAGTGAAATCAGTGTCTGTGCTGTGATCACTACAAATAAATGAGCCGGCCAATTTTAGTTGAAGTAGCAACACACCGAATGAAGTGATAGCACACTGAAGCCCTAAGTTTTCCATGGCAGAGAGAAACAAACATCCTCAGAGACCAAGGCTGACTTAGACAAACATTGCTTTAGGGCACCTGACAGCAGTTAAAGCTCATTTAAAATTGAACCACTGGCTGTCTCCCCGCAGCGAGGGTGAAAATGACCATCACCAAGAGAGAGACATTTCAAATCCATACAGGGATCCACTTTCCTATACCCTGAGCTTTATTTCTTTTTGCAGTGTTGGAAGCCACACCAAACACCCAGCCTGTTGTTTTATTCAGAAGGATTCTTCTTCCAAAGACAGAATTGGTTTCTTTTCCACAACCCTTCACGTTGATATTTTATTGCTATGAATTATTCGGGATTAGTAACAAAGTAGCTCAGAGAGTCCGGAGTCCTTTGCAGAAGGTGTCTGCTCTGCACTGTTATTTGATTCTCAACAGCATTATATTCACTTTATTAAAAAATATTCATTGTAGCTTCTAACTTATACAGAGTCCCAAGTGACCTACTGAATATTGCCCCGATTTTCTAGTAGCTGCATCGTATTTGTTGTATAATTTTGGGCAAATGCAGGACTCAGAACCCTGCTTAAGTGAATGTGTATTGTTCTGGTGTTCTCCTAGAAACTTCAGGTATCAGGTGATATCTCAGTACTTAGTTTCCCTCTTTCAATGCCATAGCCTGCAAACTCACTCAGTTCTCACCTCAACCTCCCACACAATAAATTTGCTCATTGACATAAATGACTATTTTGCTAGAGTACAACATTCAGTGTTTGGCCCTTAGCTTCTGTTAAGAGCAGCAGTGATGCCCAGAGCAGATGCAACGCTCGAGTGCTTCCCTAGCTGATTTGAGGGATTGGTACAGAAAGAGCTTGACTGCTGACTCCTGACTAGAGCTGTGTTTGAGGAAGGAAGGACAGAGGGAGGTCTGTCCAGCACAATCGAGAAGAAAATCTACAGAATCATCATCACAACCATCCTGAAAACTTACTTTTCTCACTGTTCCCATCTGGCCTGATCCAAAGGCCATCGGATTTTGGATTTGGACCAATGTGCCTTTGCCTGCCCACATCCCGTGCAGAATAAAAAGTTGGCTCTCTTCATTGGCAGAGGATTTAGCAATAGGAAGCAGCTCAGTCCAAACCCTTTCTCCACGTGTGGCTGTTCCAAGCGCTCCTAACTCACGGGGGTTCAACCTTGACCCCACATCCTCCTGCTTCTGCTGCAGGATCATCTGGCTTTCCATCAGCATGATGCTAATAAGTAACTGACATGAGTAAGTCACTGAGCAGCTGAAGCAAGATTTTAAAAAAGAGGATCTCCTCTCTGCTTTGATAGCCAGTTATTAACTAATAGGTGTGGCAGTACTGGGAAGGTTGTAGGTGGTTCTGTAACCCATCATGCCAAAATGTGAAGAGCAGATAATTTTTATTTCATTATGCTCTTGTTCTGCATAGCCTTCAATATTGTCAGAGTGCTGTATGAACTTTAACCAATTAATGAAACATGAACTGCTTATTAGATGACCCAAAAGGTCTCTCCCCTACAATCTGTGAATAACAAATCTAAATCAACGTGCTGCTGGTAAATGCATATGCATGAAATCTTTTAAGACATCACGGCTAAAATAGCTAATAATAAACCTCACAGCATTCTTAAGAAAGCAAAACAGGAAGGGAAAAGCAGCCAGCAAAAATAAAACACTCTTCTGCCAAACACTGCCTAGGCAAGTTAGCATCAGCTAAATGATCAATAGGTCACCATTATGTATGATATTTACATCTGATCTGCATTACTGCATTGCTCTGCTGAAATGTCCAACAAGGCTCATATCAGCTAGCACTTCCTTCATTAAAATCTGCCTTCATATAAAATTCACCTTGATTTATGAGTTTGCATTCAGTGCTGTACATTTGAATGTAACACTGCCAAACTTTCTACTGTGTTCACCTGCTGGTTGGAGAGCAGAGAAATTTCAAGACGAAAACAAACTAAAGATGGTTGCAGAAGGCTTATTATTGTCAAAGAATGGAAAATAATAGATGTGCATATGCTCAGCCTTCTGCTACTATCATGTCACCGTGCATTATCATTTTATGTTACTGAAAAGTAGTCTACACACCATGTATTTCCTTAATCATGAATTTATTAACTCTTTCACACACACAGAAACCACCAATGATTCTTTTGCTTTCATTACCTAAAAAGTGTTGGGGGAAGTTTTCTTGGTACCTGCTGAGTAGAAGCTTACTTGTATTTAGAATCTGGAATTTCATGTGTCTTCATTTTCTTTCATACACACCCATTTTAAATTCAGATGGGCCAATATCCAAGCTCAGTCCAACCCTTATTTTCCAGAAGGTGAATTTTAGCTCCTCTGTCATTTGAATGTTAATTGTGTAGCATCACAATAAAACCACACATGCTCCTTGAAGGCATGAAAAACTCCCTCCTGACCCTTAGAAAAGTCTGCCAGTTATTCCTAAATATAAAGCTAGCTAATAACAAGTTCTGTAAATAATTACACAGCACGGAGCACACAGAGCCTTCCTCTTACTGCACTAACACTATATTCTTCAAGGGAACACTAAGAAGTGGCAAATTTGTAGTATTAAATGAGACATTTTCAGGCAAGAGTTTAAGAAAGGAGGGCCAATAGAGAAGATGAACATAAGGAAATATTCAGCAGAGACAGAGAACAGGGGCTTCACTTGATAAACAGATTTTACCCTTTCTGTAAATCTCTTTGCCTCATTCACTACTCTGAAAGCATATGAGTTCCAGTTCTTCTCAGCAAGTAGCCCCTTGCTCCTAAACATTTAGTTTTGGTCTGTCCAATGGCTGCAGATTTATGCACTTGAACTCTTTCACTTCCTAACATTTTATAAATAAGTCCCATCTGGTCTCTCTCCCCCTGTGTCCAAGTCCCTTCTCCCCCTAGCCTAACCCATACAGTCCCAGTTAGCTAATGCCTTCCTTTAAGTAAACTAGATCTAATGCCTAAGCTCTTTATGTCCCTCGAAAGAAGACTCTAACAGCTGCTCACTGTTACTACACACTAGATCAAGTATTCAGAGATGGATCTATTGAAGAGGTCAACTCCCTCCTGATACTACATTAACTAATCTGCTGCTATTTTAAACTTTGCTTAGCTTTGTTATTACTTCTACTGCACTGCACCACTCGGCACAGACATATTGCACTTCATAATCCATTTACCCAATTGGTTAAGATCGTTCTGCAAACAACTTCATTGTTCTAAGTTTTAACCATTCTTCCTATTTTAGCATCGTCTGATTACATAAGATAGCACAATATAAATCACGAAGAAAATGTTAACACAAAGCCAACCCTATAACTACCTGCTTTTGGCCACGAAATAAATTTGTCTCTTTCTATGTAAGAAACAAGGGAATACTCTTGCTCTTCTCTGTATTCCTGCAAGCTTTTCTCATCTGGGTCTTCCCGTTGACTTTGCCACAACTGCTCACACAACTGAAAGGAATACTCTCCTAGTTTGAAGCTCCCAGGATCAGGTCCCAGTTCTTCACCTGTCTTGATAATTTATTACCTAACCCGTATACACAGAGCGCGCAGAATAATATATCCTGTGAAACTTTGTTAAAAGCCTCTGAATATCCCAATATGTCTGCTGCTTCCCTCCTATGTAGATCAATATTTATTTAATTTAAAAAAGGAATCCAATTTGCCTGACATGATTTACTTTCCACAAATCCATGCTGACTCGCATTATGAAGCTGCACCCTTATTAAACTGTATGCAATGGTAGCCTTACGCTGCTAGGAAATGTATTTTTGAGACCGCATTTAGAGACAGCGGGATCCTCTGAGGGGCTGCAATGCCCAACACAAGGAATTCAGCACATGCATATTGCCAATCTGGTCTGTTATTTTCCAGCTCAAACTGTTTTCCTTTAAAACATCAAAACAACATCGACTCTTTTCAAATTATTTGATGCAAGCTCTTAGTTCTGATGCGTATTCACATTGCAAATCATGGCCATGTATCAGGAGTCATCCTGTGCTCAGCACCATAAAACCCCTATGTAGAAACAGTCCCTAACACCCAGGAGTTTAGACTATGGCAACGGTCCCACCGTTGATCTTATTCTTGGGTCTCAGTCAGAAGCCGGGCCAGATCAGCAGTAACAGACAATCAAAATATCAACAACACATAGCTATGCGAAGGAACGAGCAGCTGCAGCGTTCCCTTCTGTTTTGTGTTCATGTCCCAGATAATGCTCCACACTGTTCAAGTGACCTTAGGCAGGCTGTTCCTCCCGTGGTGACATGAAACCCCTTCACCCATCCCACTGCTCACTTCTCTGATCCCACACTTCACTTGGAGACTGACGCTCAAACACAACGATGCGCTATTGTCTCAGCGTATTGTCTCTTGCACCCTTAGTCCTGTCTGCTCACATAATGGATGGTGTTCTCTTTAGCAAGCAGACATGCCAATGGTGTGCCACTTCAACACTGCTCCTAAGGCTTCAGCTCCCATTTCTGCTGCTGTCATGGAATTCTGCATGGCTGCCTGGGATAAGTTTTGTCCAGTACTGATACAGGGGCAGAACCATCTCTGGTTTCTCATGCTTTCCAATTTGGCAGTTCCCAAAGCATTTCCAGAATCTCATCCTACCAATAAGCATTTTCCCAGCTATTTGTCTAATGAAGTTTCCATTTTTATTCTTCCTCCCCTCCGTTTCCTCTTACCACGCACTAACAATGCACTGAACTGAGCCCTTACTGATTTCTTAGAGGGCAATTTGTATATATACAATAGTAAGAATGGGCTGGAGTATCTTGGTAAGTACTTGCCAGACTGGCATTCATCAGGACTGTGAAATAGAACAAAATCCCCCTGCAGTAATGGGACTTTTTAACCCCTTTGTGACAGTATTGCTAAATGCCCCTTCAACCCCACGTGCAACGCCCACAGCTGGGCACAGAAACACAAACCTATCCAATTCCAACCATGACATAAAATCAGAATTTGTTCAGATAGTATCAAGCTGTTTGTGGCATTTCTCATCAAGTACCCTACCTTGAACTCCATTGGGGTGTACTTCTCATTCTTGGGGGTTGTGTTGCCCTTGTAATGGAGATGGTTGGGAGTGGTTGGGTGGATAACGGTCGACTCCTGGGACTGCCTCTGACAGCGCTGGCAGTACACGTAAATCACAAACGTTAAGAGGCTAGAGCCGAAGAAACAGGAGACCCCAGTGGCAATCAGATGGATGAGACTAAAACCTGCAAGGGAAATGACAAGAGATGCTCTTTTTAAAGAACAGCCTTTTTCCCTCTCCTGACAAGACCACAGGTGCAAATCAGAGCTACGACATCTCGGGATCAACATTAATAAGCTGTTGAAGCCCGAGTCTGACGTTTTAACGTAAACTGACATAATCTCCCTGCAAATCGGTCTCCCCACTGCAGCTCTGCCTTGTGCAGTTTAACAGGTTCATGCATTGTTTTCTCAAAACTCCCTCCCTGTCTCTCCTCTCTCCCCTCTATTGATATTGAAACTAAACATTATGTTAAGCTGACAGCTAAAGAAATGAGCCATAAAAACAATGCACATTAATGGATTCCAAAGCATGTGCATGTCATGGAAACAAGGGGATAAAAATGCTCAGTGTTTCTCTGAAGGGGAAGGAAGGGAGGGGAAAGCCCTTTTTGTCGGCAGCCCAAAATGCCTTTGGGACTGTGTGTGGGTGGGGGAGATACACATTCCTCCCCTGTGTAATCCAAGTGTGCTCAGTTTTCTTGCTTATTGCCTTGGCCACATCTGCACTAACTTTGAGGTGTATTTGTACCGCTAACAGTGAAACAGGGGTCCTCAGGGGAACGGGAACGATAAGGTGGAAAAAGGCAAGGGGGGAACTGCTTGAGAAACACTTCTTTGCTGGCTTTCTCCACCAACTGCAAAGCGAGGAAGCCAGTTGCAGGCAGGTGCCGGCGGGGTAGCTACAGTACAAATATTTCAAAAAGAAAAGCCCTTGGACTACAAAAGCTTCCTAGAGAGATCTCTCCATGCAGGATTGCAGCAGCACCCTCCCAAGCACAGCGCTGACCTGTGGAAGGAGCTGCTGCTGTGCGTCGCACACGCTGGGAGGTACCTGACTCACAGCTCCGGCTGGTGAGGCGAAGGCAGAGTCAAACAGTACTCCCCATTCCTCCCTCACCTCAGAGAGTCTCTAGCCCCGCGGCAAAACCAGATTTCCACTGCCAACAGAACAAACAGTAGCAACTTTTACAGCCACCAAGTTACCGAAGAAACCAGAGGCAGTCTTGGGTGGCAAAACTTTCTGACCCTGTCCTTTTGCTATGTGCAGGGAGGGATCTACAGAAAAAGAATTAGCAATGATGAGTCCAAATGCTACTGCCTTTCCTCTGCCTTTTGCTCTGTAACATTTCAAATAGGAATGAGAGGGTCCCTAGAGCCGGGGGGGAAGCCTTGACTGCTGGCCCCCCAGGGCAGCTGTCCCAGGGGACAGCCATGTCGGCTCGCTGGTGACTGCAGCGGCAAAATTCCCGTAATGCTTAAAAAGTCAATTCATTCGGACAGACTGCTGTGTTGACTTGACTGTGTGCAGAGAAATGGAAGGGACTACTCAGAGAGTGGCTTTAAATGAGGTTCATTCTTAGTCTGATCACGACATGCATTTTTTTGGTGCCATCTTACATTTTAACTGATATGCTTTTCAAATAGAGAATTCTGTCCATTAGTCTACCGCTCTCCTCTAATCTTTAGTTAAAAAATATCCTCCTGAGTTTAAAAAGAACAAAACCAATAGAATTCTACAGCAAAGTAATACACTTCAATCATAATTACAGTAAGGAATGTACAGAATTTATTAGACTGATGAGCTACATTTATTTTTTAAACCACACTATAAAATTCTATTGCAAGATTACCACTTTCTATTGTGTTTTGGATGATGGTCCAAAAAACTAGCAGAAAGATGATAATTTCCTACTAAATGTTACAAGGCTTTTCCAAAAAGACATTTCCTTTCTAAAACCCTCTGCCTGTTTTACATCAGTCATGACAGCTAAAGCACAGAATACGCAACCTTGCTCAGTGAAGCCACATGACACTCAGCCACATTCTCCTCCTGTCCAGCTTTGCTTATATTGCAGTGAATGTCTCATTTCACTGCTACATTTACCAACTCACTACAGTAGAAAAACCTTTCTAAAACATAAAGCTCTCTTACATTTCCCTCTCACCTGTGAAAGACCCATCTGATTTTTTGGGTGACTTTTAGCCATATCTTAGGGAAATAACAAATTATTTTGTTCGCAGCATGTGAGTCCCCATGGGAGAAGCTTTCTGGCTCACCACTTTGAAATACAGATTTTCTGAGATGCATCAACAGAATTTCTGTTGATTGGCTTCTTTGCCAAATATTGTAGAACACTAAGTAATAAATAATATTAGCTATGGTACAATGTAGATTGCAACAGCAAATACAATGGTGGTGGTAAAAGAAGGAAACGTGGATACAGCGCACAACAGCAGTGTGAAAGCCGTAGCAAGTCCTGGAACTGAAGCAGATACATTGCACCCTCTGAGGGAGAAGGAGTGATGCAGAAAGCCAACTGTTACGTTGCAGGTGCTGAAATCTTGATTCCCTTGATTGCCCCACAGTCACAAACCGAGAGGCCACATTTCCGTGCCACAGGTGGCACGCCTTTTTTTTGCCATGATCTCCACAGGGAGAAGAAACTTTGGCAGCCTGCAGATCATCTAGATTTCAGGAAAGCAGGGACATGATGCTAGAAGGAATTGACATGGTCATTAGTGTGAAAGTAGCATTTTAAAAAGTCAAAGGAACCTGCCATTTTCTTCAGTCTGCATTTTTATCACGGGGGCTCCTAGGGGCAGTGAAAAAGTGACACTAATGACTGGATCTTTCCCAGTTACATGCAGAAGGAAGACACAACTTCTGTGAGAGGTGAGGACTTGAATGAAAGGAAGTGCTTGGAGGACAAGTATAAGCTCTAATCTCGTCCTATATCAGCAAAGGATGTGTCTAAGAGACCCTGTTCACTGAAATCTTTATAGGTTATTTAAAAACACCTGCCTCCAAACAGCTGGAGGCTTACGGTGGTGGAACGAGGAATATCCCTTCCTTTCTCCTGAACCATTTACCCTGTGGGTAGAGAGAGACAAGTAATGTGCTCCTTGCTAATTAACGACCCTCAGTGACCAACCCAAACCCTGAAGTAAATAAAAATCTTGGAACAGACAAGTGGACATGCAATACATTCCTCCAGTCTGACTCAGACAGCAAGACTCCAGTGGAATTAAGGCTATCAGTGGGATATGAGCTGTATAGATTAATGGTTTGGTTGATACTGCACAGGGAGAAAAGAAGCCAGGTTAAGATAAAAATAAGATGTATAGTTAGTGGTACCCTACCTCCACAGTTCGTGCTCTCATCAATGCTGGAGGCTGGCAGGATCACTAAACAAAGAGAAGAAGATTGGAGAAAGTTGTCATTTTGCCATCGCTTTACTTCTTCAGGTAATTAAACCCTCTGTGCTCCAGACACGGGAAGTTTCTCACATGTTCTGCAGCAAGCTGAGAATCTCTCTAAACTGAATTATAAGCTCAGAGTGTGAAACACATGCAACAAAACCTCTCCAAAGACGTGACAATTCCAGTACTGTTACCTGATCACTGTTTAGCTTCTTTGATTTAGAGGAAAGAATATAGCTGAGAAAGCCATGAAAAAAAAGAGTACCACTGCCTAGAGTTCTCAGATTTTTAAGTCAGGGCACTGTAATCCAGAAAAGGACATGTGGAAAGGGGTTATTCAGTCTAGACCCGTATCAAATATTTGCCCAACAGATTCAGTTTCCACAAAACACAGGGTGGAAGATGTTGATGACCATCTGTCCCTCAACCGTGTCGTGTCGCTCTGTTAGACCCTTGATTAATCTCCCAACTTCACACTCCAATTTTCTCCATCTGCTTCATCTTATTTCTTCGCTCTTTTGGGATGCTTTTTCTGATACCTGAACTCAAGGACCTTCTGTTGCCAGTATCCATACTGAGAACAGAGATAATTTTTATAACCCAGCCTGAGATGAACTATGCAACGTTAAAAGCTTCGATTCAGGTGAAGCAATACTAGCTATTTATTACAGATCTAGGTAATTCTGTTCTAAAGAAAAGCCAAGCTTCCTTAAAAGAATGCCAGTTACCCTGTACCTGTCACAAGGGAGTTTATAACATGTTTGTTTGTTTGCTTGTTTTTCTAGAAGCATCCAAACCCAATTTATAGTAGAGAAAATCTCAGCCTAACTTGACAGTCAGGACACAAGTTGCTCTCCCAAACTGGCCCACCCTCTCCCTCCTCCATGACACTGTACATACCAGGAATTTCATTATACAGGCAATCTTGGTACTGCGTGCTATTTCCAACGCACTGAGAAGAGTCTGGGTTGTGCACCTCGCAGTAACGGCTGCGGTATTGGATGCCCTCTTCATTACACAGGCTCCACTCCGACCACTCTGACCAGCCACCTGAAATCCGAGATCAGGAAAACACACAGACAACGTCACCAAGAAGGAAAAGGATTCCTTGTAGATACCAAACTTCTCCCTTGCTGAAGGATGTCTAGATCCTGACCTGGGCCTCTCTCGCACATCTAATCCAGTGGCCTTTAGTGGCTTTAATTTTCTCAATACAAATAACAATGCAAGCATCATACCCTGCTTGTCAGGTTGTAGTTTTCTTAATATGGACTGAAGCAACCCTTGGTGGACCACTGTGCAGCACAGAGTTATCTTAAAAGCTCCTGTGTCAGCTCTTTGGTTAAAGACACACAGGCAGCTGGATGGGGCAATGCTGCACCAGGGGCTCCAAGTTTTGAGGTGGCCTCCCAGGGATACTCCAAGCAGCCAGCACAAGTTACAGCAGTTCTAGAGTTTTGATGATGCTCCTGAGGGCATGAGTCAGCCTCCACTGGATCAGAAATACACAAAGGCGGTTCAAAACCATACAGATCTAAACCCTGTCCTCTGAGTTGCAGCATGTGCTCATCTGCCTGTCTGTGTAAGAATAAGGAAGCATTGTTCCTCCAGTAACTGTACAGCTTGATGCTTCACGAATCCTTTTGTTCGTCTTGCAAGCTTCCGCACTGAAGAACCAAGCTCCTGCTTTTTCAATTACTTTAAATGGATCGGTCGTTAACAAGATTTTGCCTGTCTGGCACCAGAATACCAGAGTACAGGCTAGTGAAAGGTAAAGAGAAAGGCGATGCACTGCGCTTGGACACTGGGATGTGGCCTTTTTCCCTGGCTCAACAGACACTTACTGAATGGACAGAAAAGCTTCTAACTGTTTCTGATTTATTATTTAAACATTTTGCAGATGTGCTTTGCTCCCACCACCACCCAGGCCAGCTGGAGAAGGGATGAGGACTGGGTACCTTCACATGGGTGTGTGTTGCAAAGGGCCTCCTCAGTGTGCAGACCAATGCAGATATCCTCTCCGCTAGACGGAGCTGGATTGGTGCAAGTCCGCGTACGCTGGTAGTGTCCTCCTCCACAGGTTGCTGAGCAGTGAGACCAAGGAGTCCAGCAAGACCACGAGCCTTTCACTGAAGATCATTGAAAAGCAAAGAGAGACAGGCAGATTCCGTTGGTTGCTTCCCTCACTGTGACAAAGCTGGAGAGCCCCACTATCTCACCTTCCAGATCCACCCTGCCCAGGCTAGCTAGCACTTGCTTGCACCCCAGGATATTTGGGCCTGACAAGAACTTCATCTCAAGAGAGGCTATGAATGTGCTGAATTCTGCAGATGCAGAATGAATTCTATGCACAAAAAGACCCTGCATCATGAAGTGCCAAAATTGAAACTATTCTTTAGGGTGGTCACCGAAGTATACTCTATTACACTGTACTATACTATACTACTCCACATCTTTTTAAAAACAGCGTTGTTGTTGTTGTTACTATATTGTCTCCTGACTCTTCACCTTCAGCAACAGCAGATTTACTTAGGAAAAAAGTGCTGTACAACCTAAATGGAGCTTATATGGCACCTTTCTGTGGGGGTCCTGAGTCCTCTAGTTCCAACCTTCAGGAAACAGAAATTCAGGGGCTTTATCTGAGCACAGCCCCATAACAGGCTAATAATAAAACTAGAGAGGGACTTCAGATCCCTGATTCCCACCCTGCCTTGTCAGGCTACTGGACTGCCTGATTTGTAGGTCCACATGCCATTATTTCAGGAGATAATAACCTGATGACTTGGTGCAAGATAAACCCAGGATTTGTGCATAAACATTGAGTGAGGCAGGGAAGGAGGGAGACACAGAAATAGTAATCATGCACTCAGAACAGATTGTAAAACATCATAGTGTCCAAGGGGAGAGAACAGCACAGAAGAAGGGCACAGACATTAGTGAAAAGCCACTGAGAGCTTCCAAAATAGTACTAATAGCTGCCTTTATAGTGCTAGAGTTGTTTTCTTTTTATAGGCCATAGACTGCAATATTTGACACTCCTGCTATGCTCTTGCTGCACATTCCGATCATATGTTCCTATCTGCATTGGAATTTTATCTTTGTATTGAATTTTAGAATCATAATAAAACCATTACACTATAGCATTTTCAAGTGTAGGCCACAAATTATATTGCCAGAGGTAGATAATTGCTAGAACTGCAAAGAGGCAAGGTAATTTGTGTAAGTTCACTTAAATTTACTTTAGATAGTTATTACAGAGCAAGGAGAAGGATAAGCGAGAAAGAATACAGTAGTCAATGGTCTATTATTACTATTCTGGACCAGGAGTGCAACATAAACATGAGGACAAACTCGAAAACCAGGAAACCAGGCAAGAATACTCCCTGCTGGCTGTGCAGGAAATGGTAACTGATGTCAAGAGTAGATGCCCATCGCAAGAACAATACGTAAGCAGGAGAGGGGGAAGAAACAAGTGTTCACAAGAACTGCCACATCAAGCATCTCTACACAGTATTAAGCCACATTTATTAAGTCTGTCTCCTCATGAAGGCGCAGATGCACCGTGATGCCCTCCACTGGATGGAGCATCAAACCTTCTTGAAGCAAAAAATCGCTAGACAAGCCACGATGCTACTTCCTCTAGAGGATGTGGCTGTGTTACCCTCGGAGCCGAGGTGAAACGTAAGTCATAGCACTAAAGATCACATACACCGGTCATTACAATAGCTTTAAAACAAATTAAGGAAAAATCCCCCAAATTAAAAAAAAAAAAAAAAGGCAGTTTGGAAATACTGATTTTGTTTGTGGCTCTACCATTTAGATGGGGAAGAACATCTCTGCATTTCATGCACAAAGATGCCCATGGTTACCTGGGCAGGGATGAGGATTGCAGTCTTGGTACTCCATCGCTGATCCCACGCAGGGCAAGCCACCATTTTTAGGTTCAGGGTTCGTGCATGTTCTCTTCCTGACCCTAAAGCCCAACTCACAGTCCCTGGAACAGGAAGACCAGGCCCCCCAAAAGGACCAGCCCCCATTGATAATCCGTGCAGAGGTCTTACCAGTCTTGAGGAGGTCATCAACAAGAGCTTCAAGGAAAACAAACAAGACACCACAAGATCACAAATTAATCACTTGTTGAAATTCTAAAAAGGGTTTCAGCTCATTAATAAAATCAGGATTTGTGTGCCCTAGGGAAGAGTTTCTGTTGAAAGCCCTTAGCAAGAGTTTTTTTCCACAAGGTTACAGGTAAGCTAGCCACAAAATTAAATCTGTACACACACAAACTGAGTCTACTGATAAACCTTGATAAATGACCTTTCTAGGCAGCAAATTGTGGCAGTTGAGGCTGTGCCTTCAGAACACTGCCTTGCACCACAGCAGTACTGAAGGGAATAACCCCAGAGGCAGTGCACAAGGAGACCTCCAGAGAGAAAGAAGAGTAAAGACGCGCTGTCCTGTAGAATGGGTCTTCTCTTCTTCTCTACACCCTCATCACTTGTCTGTTCTCTTTGGGGCACCCTGGCAGTAGCAAGAACAAATCTATACACTGTTGTAATCACAGAGCTCACAACTGTGAGACACAGGGCTCTCTCCAGCCCTGCCATTCTGCAGTGACAGTAGTTGTGCCTGTCGAGATTTATGCAGATACAATCATGTTCCTGTTCTGGGAGGATCCCCCTTCCACCACCAGATCTAGGCTTGCCCCATGGTCCCTCAGAGCTGGCAAGACGTACAGTCAGTATCGCACACTGCTGAGCCATCATTGGGGCAGAATCGACTCTCGGTTTTCTTCCTCCCAAACTGCAGCTCGTGGGGATCGGACAGCTGGGCACGACATGTGTAGCGGAAGCGCTGCTCCTGACGGGCACCGTTCTGGGTGATGTTGACAGGCATCCAAGGGGTCCAGGGTGTGTTCCTGCGCACCTCCGGGCAGCTCTCTGGGTTGCACGTCTTATATTCCTGCCAAGAAGGAAAACCACTCTCTCCTTACTTATTAAACAGCAGCAGCCTCACTGACAGAGATTTATTTACACTCCAGAAAATAAGGGGGTACCCTATGGATCTAAAACAAC
>Ga0181612_137872_pt1 | contig 36022 bp, 29 predicted proteins | sample HoacroProtozoa21_FD_119630 | JGI IMG/M metagenome (GOLD analysis project Ga0181612, IMG submission 119630) | Hoatzin crop microbial communities from Cojedes, Venezuel. Combined Assembly of Gp0051906, Gp0051904, Gp0051908
AGGACCATGCAGCTGGACTGGCCAACACCACACACAGTTACAGAAGAAGAAAAATATGCATGGGCATTTTGACTAATGAAATGAAGCAAAAGGCTTGTTTCCTTAGCAGCCCTCCTCAACCACATCCCGTTAGGCTTGTATCCTGACTGAGGCTCTCGCTGTTGCAGACACTGAACTAGTTAATGGTGAGCACTTGTCTCACACTCAGCACTCCCCACACCAGCAAAGTCAGGGCTGGTTCTCCTCCAGATGTTCAGGTCTTTAGAACATCGATTAAGTAATGCAGGTGACAGGTCTCATTAATTTCCTAATCTGGTCTTGCTCATGTCAGGAGAGATGGCATCTCCATAAGTGGAATAACCTGATCCAACTTTAAATGCTTAAAAGAAATTACTTTGAATTTTGACTTGATACTTGGAGCAAAGTGCTGTCAGAAAGATGAACCACCCAACCTGGCAAACCCTTAGCAGTGCCCAAAGCAAATGTCTGCATGACAGCTTCATTTAGCCTTGCCTGGACAATATATCACAGCTGTATTCTTTTGCCACTTGATCCATTATTTTCCCCAAAGAGTGTTATTACTCAGACCCGCAAGGACAGCCATGCATTAGATAGTCTGATGTTTGCGATGATGCCCAAGACAATCCCCCCAGGCTGGCTGCCCCAGCTCCCATCAGGACCACGGGGCATCTCACCATGCTGCGTGGCCAAGATTGCAGAGCTTACTACCAGCTTGCAGGATGACCACAAACAGCCCAACTGCATTCAGGAAGGCGCATGGCATCACTACTACTGCAAAAAAAGTACAGATCTCCCACAGGACAGGAAAATAATACAGGACAAAAAGTTTGCCTTATGTTGGATCAAGTATATTACTAGAAAGGCCAGAGAGGAAAGAGGGAGAGGATTTGCAAGGGATATGCCATATGCAACTGGCTGCATCCATGAGGAAGGGCTACAGCATGCACATCAGCGCTGAACACAACAAACAACCCAGCAGTAGAAAGAAATAGCACGAACAGATCTTTTACAGTGTAAAAAGTTTTGGTTACCAGGAAGATCGTCCTAATATTTGCATGGAAAACTCATGTACATTGTTAGGCAGTTTTTAAAAGTTTCCACAGCCCTAAGAAGTTGGGCCCTCAATGAGAGATTACAAACATATGGCGAATCCAAGTCAACACTGGAGATAACAAGCCAGCTGAGGGAGTCTGGCCCAAGCAGCATGCAGCTGTAATGTTTCCTCATCTCTCTTACTCTCATTAGACAGTATACGGATGACACACATTTGTCTAGGCTGTCGTTGCCATTTAGATCTTCCCACTGCCTTTAACCATGTTTTATTTCACACAAAAGTACCCAGGCTGTGTTTAAGTGACTAAAATTACAAATAAAACTCCAGCTCTCCTTCCAGTTATCTCACTGTGCTCGAAAAGATTCAGATCAGCCAGCTCCTAAGCTGCCTCCAACATTTATTTAGGGAGGAGAGAGAGGAAAAAGGCAAAGGCAAGGGGGAGGGGATGCGAATTCCAGACTCCTGACATCAGCCTGGTCCCTACGCCGGCTGTGGGGGGACCAGAGCCACGCTCACAGCACAGCCCATAAACCATCCCATGGCAGGGTCAAGGCATTTGCAGGAACAGAAATGTCTGCAGAACCCCCCAGCATCCAAATGCTTGACTGTTACAACAAAACTGTGTGAACATCACCTCCTTTGGCAAGGGAGCCCCAGCTGACACCAGAGCCAGTCGGGGTCATCTCACAGGAGAGAAGCATCAGGTGCTGGACAAGCTGCTCACTGTCACGATCTTACAGCTGAAACTGTGCAGTGTATTGTCAGGAAGGAAGCACGACATGAAAACAGAGGATTTCACCAGCTCTATACATTAACGGCCCCACTTGTAAGCCACGTGGCAGCTCCTTGCCAAAAGCTCCTGCAGCAGTAATAGCAAGGCGATGGGCATTCAAGGGAGCTGGACCTCCTCCAGCCATGAACAGGTAGCAGGTCCAGCTCTCCAGCCCCTGCTCAGAGCCCTCTGAACAGCCCTCACCCATCACCAGCGCCCTGTGCTGCCTTCCTCATTTGCAAAGGATGAGTCAAGCATCTGCCTGCCTCCCTGCGCTGCTGTGAGCCTCCAAACACAACATGCAATTCATCTTCATTTTGAAGGAAGATCCTCTATACATCCATAACTATGATGGATTAGGACAAGGCAAGATATTAAAGTAGAATAGCAGTCTGGGTATTGCACAAACTGCAAACCATGCAGGCAATCAGCAGGAGAGGAAACAATCTCTGTTCACAGATGTTCACAAATGTCTCACCTCTGCTTGCTCCTGGAAATCAAAGGAGAGCTGAGGAGCCAGCTGAAGCCCTACAGACCACTGATGGTGCACTTCATCACTAAGAGGATTGGTTTGAGTAGGACTGAAACAGCATGAAAGTCTCCAGCTCTTTCCAGGAAGATGAGCTTCGCACAGAAGCAGCTCTTATTCCTGCCCAGCTAATCAGTTTGTTTATTTTCCCTTGATTTTTCAGCCAAGTCTCAACTCAGCAACCTTCTGTTAGGAGCTACGACGGCACAGGAGGTGCACAGGAGGACTGAGACTGGACTGACCAAAACCAGGCCCTACAGGGTATTTCTTACAAGCTTGCACTGGGCTTGGCCTTCAACCGAGAACTGAATTCACTGTTGCTTTATGAAAGCTTTTTTTTAACTTGCCATTTTATGAATCACATTACTATGCAGCATTACACACAAGATCATTCTTTCACTCGAGATGCACAGGGCTCCCCAAAGAGACCAGCAGCTCAGTGCCTGCTGTGCTGGAGGGAGGCAACATACCTGGTACACAAAGAGGCAAACCCCAAATAGCCAAAATTAGACCAAAATCAGACCAGAAGCTGCCCCAAAAGCCTGCACCCAGCAGTGTGTAAAGCCCTTGTACAAGTCCAAAAAGGAGCATTACTCTCCCATTGTAACGGAGCAGAGCTGAATGACTTGCTGATGAAGCAACAGTGGCAACAGGAGGAATTAAATCCCTAATTCCTCTGTCTGACCAAAGCTTTAACCACAAGACCAATCTTTCTGTGTTAATCTGGTTCCTGATTATTTAATTACCCATTAAAACCTGGAACAGAGGCACCTGGTACTAAGTTTGTAACTCTACCTCCGAGTCTGCAGTAGCCAATAGCCACTTTTCCTTTCTTACACAGCAATACAAAGCAGACCAAGCCACAGTTATGGAAATAAACTCCCTGGCTTTGGGCTGGGCACAGGCTCTAGCCAAAACAGGGTCAGCATGGCCATGCCCTGCCACCCTCCACCACAGCCAAACTGCCTGCTCGGTCTCAGCTGTGGGATGCAGCAGCAGACATATCCCCAAGGAGTTCACAAGGAAACCAGAGCATCATTAACATCTGAAGGTGAATATTAGAGCACACTAGACATCCCCATCAGTGGGCAAACCCCATTCCCAACACGATTGGCTTGTTCATCCTCACCTTTCCTTTCCCTGACTGTTCTTTAAGTTAAGTTTTTATAGAGAAAGGTCTTCAGCCCTGCTGATCCTTTGGGACATGTGCAATAATAAACAAGGCTTTTTTTTTTTCATTCCATTACACTTGCTAGTCACAGACCAGAAAAGGGGACAACCAGGCCCCTGCTTAGCAATTGCAGTGAAGGTCAGTTAAAGACTTTTTCCACACACCATCCACCACACAACACGTTATGCAAAGGTTAAACAGTTCATTTTCTCCACCAAGCTCGGTATCATGCCCAGACCCTCCTAATTTTATCCTCCCTGGCCAAGGCATGTTGTGTTGCTTTCATGGCAGAAGCTGTGCTAGCCTGGCTTCACTCCTGCAAGAGCTAATGGGCATCAGCCCAGGGCGGGCACACGCCACCAGTTCCCTGCTCCTCTCGTTTCATCCCCCATTGGCTCTTTCCCAGCTTGATGTTCTCAAATGCAGGATGGATCGGCAGAAAAACAAGACATTATTCCCCGCTTCAAAAAAAAAAAAAACAACACAAGCCAAGAACCTCACGGAAATGGTGCTGTTGAAATTCAGGGCAAGATGGACCTGCAGCTTCTGTAGACCACACTGAAAATCCTAGCCTACACAGCATTAGCCAGAAGTCATTCATCTAAGCCTTATTTATGCCTGTAATAATCACTGTTAGCACCTGAAGCCAGGCTCTTGAATGGGCCCCAAAGCACTTTACCAAGCACCAGGATACATAAGTCGCTTATATGTTACTTGTGGGTATCCACATTTCCAGCATCTGAAAAATTACCAAATTACAAATAACAAGTCTCAAAGCAATTTGCTCTCCCGTCATTTTTCAAGGTCTTTAATTAAATCCTTATCCCCAATGAAATCATTGATATTGAAACTTGTCACCGAGTCACAGGCTGAAGCTATGGCAGCCGTGCAGTGAGAGGCATTGCCCGTGGCACGCGGAGGGAGCTGCTCGCCCCAGCCACCCTGCACAGCCCATCAGGGCAAGCTGAGCAGCACCAACACACACTGGTCGAAAGGCAAAGCCAGGCATTCAAAAGAGTACAGTCTGGATTCCAGTAAATTGTAAAATTTACATATATTTATTTTCCCAACTATACACAGTTTTACAAATCTGTTATTAAAGTCCAACTAGGCACAAGAAACTTTATGAGTCTGTTCTGAAAGGTGCCTCCCAATTTTTCAATGTGATCTTCAAGCTTTTCCAGCTGTCATTTAGTACATTTTTTAAGTAAAAGTGAAGCAATCGCATGGCTCCAGGAGCAGAAACTTTCAGAAAAAGCAAGAAAACCCCAAAGTACCACCAGACTCCTTGTGCAAATCCCAGCAAGCTGGCAATGCCACTACGCTGTACCTCAACTGCAAAATTAACAGTGAATGCATTAGCACAGGGATAACGAGGACTTGGAGGCAATCCAGCCTCTCCGAGCCACCCACCAGCCCACGGTGCCGGGTGCCCGAGCAGAGCTGGGTGCGCAGCATGGGGTTGGAAGGAGCTGAAAAGCTGCTCTTCTGTAGTACGGAGAGCACATCTGGAAAACCTACCCCAATTCTTAACGGCTCTGCTGCATTCATTTGATTGCTAGTGAAAGGCTCTGGCTTGACATCTCCGGAGATCAAAGCCAACCCTTTGAGAACGCTTGCAGTAACGAGAGCAGCAGACGAGTTCCCACACCACAGCCAGCCTGCTCCTTCCTCCAAGGGCCTGGAAAGACCATGCATCCACCAGTCAACAAGAAAACTACCTCCCCAGTCACACCAGTGCCCTCATTACAACCAGTGCTGTACCTGCAGCAGTCTGCATTCTCCACATGAGTTAGCAGCTAGATCTACCTCCTTCTCTTCCGACCCCTACGTGTTTTCCAGCAGAGCCACGAGGATGCTATCTATTTGCTGTATTGCTGAAAACAGACTGGCTTTTCCAAGTGCTTTTTGCTTATCTCAAACTGGTCAGGAAGCCCTCGAAGATCTCAACAGACCAGATGCTGAAGAGGTTTTAGCAGAGCAGTTTAATCAACCCAGACGGCACACACACCACTAGCACTGCCCAGTGCCACACGCTGTCCACAAGACAAGCAAGCAGCGGTGCTGCCATGTGGCAGTTATTACAGCTGTGTCCAAAACTGAGCTCAAGAGGTCAAAGCCTTCCCCTTTCACCAACTACCCCTGCCATCTTACAGCACATCTGTAGCTTATTCGGTCTTTTCTGGCAGTATCAAGCATGCCTTCAGCATCTTCACTGAACACATTCCTACAACTTAGAGTTAAGAAAATCCCCTTTCTTCAACTTTTTGCCTTACTACACCCTTCAATGGAAAAAATTCCTCATCAGCATCCTGAGACAAACATTTATTGTGCACAGCTGACCTGCTGCTGTATTAATGGAAGAACCAAGACATTTGGGTGTCTGGAGAAGGGGTCACCATCCTGTAGTAGCAGAGAACCCTTCTTCTATATTTGGTTTCGTAACAGCTAAAGGGCATCCAAAGACCTTCAGGACTTAATGACTCAGCACTTAGTCATACTATAGTTTATGTGCAATTATTGCCAAAGATTTGAGGTCATAAGGTGAAGAATGAATAAGCATTTATGCTCCCAGCTCACTCCAGGTGCCCTCTGCAACTTTCTCATTGTTTAATACATAACCCATCAGTCTGGGTATTTGTAGCCAAGTGTCACATCACCAGTGAAGCAGGTTTACTGGGAAGCAAAGCCTTCCTATATGAACAAGCAATATAAAACAAGCTTGCTGTCTTTTCCGACGGAAAGTAATGACAGTAAATAAAGCAAATAGGGATTATTTCTAGAGTAGCATCTCCTTGAAGACTATCTCAAGTCCCACAGAAAGCTGGAAAGGATTTTCCACAGAAAAAGCAAAGCAATACACTGCAGATAACCTGCCCACAATTAACCAACTAGTTTAAATGACCTTATTTCTCCTGCAAACGGAACCCCACCAGCATCCAGGCTGGCAGGAGAGGCTCTGTCATGCCCACCCTTCTGTCCTGACTCCTCAAAGCCAGCAACTGGACCTGAGTATCCCAGCCCTCTGCTCCAGCCCCACGGCTGTGCATGGGAGCACTGTGCTCAGACACCCACAAGCACCTTCCTACATCTCCCTGCCTCCTCAGCCACCCATCTCACTTTAGACCTCAACCAGAAGGGTAGTTCCACACCTTTCAAAGCCAAAATGGGATCGCAGTGGACTGATACAAAACAATGCATAACTGGAATCATATTCAATAGGTCAAGAACAGGGAATTTATCTTTCTGACGTAAAGGTAGTAAATTAAAAAAAATGAGAAATTAAAAAAAATTTAAAAAATAATTGGATCTTGGGCTTGACTACACCAGGGTAAATTCATTGATCTAAGAGTTGCTCCAGATTTCCATCATCATCTCCAAGAGCAGAATACAACTCCAAGCCTGGGCAGATCCAGCTCCTGTACCCAGCTGGGCTGCTGTCTCTCCCATGCAGCCTTAGCTAAGCCACTTTGTGCCAGGTAATTCGGTAGATACAAGGTGGATCTAAAACTTGCAGCTTTAATGAAATAAGGTCCGCTTATGCCACCAGAGAACCTACTCCTTAATATTCATACCTCTTTTTGTCATCTTTAAGCCAGAAAAATCACTAGCAGCTGTGTTATGAGTATATTATATAACTTTGTAAGACACTTTCAGGTACTCAGATAAGTGTGAAGTTATTACCATGTTTTCCCCAATATCAATACGTCCTGCACAAACAGCATTAGACAGAGCAGCACCCTGTCTCACTGCATTAACTTCTCAAACAGGAACAGAGGATTCTGCAGGGCTGCCTGAATGCACAGCAAAAACCCATTCCTGGGAGGAGATGGAGGAGAAGCTATTGCATATTTTTAAAGGAAAAGGCGATTTCCAAGAAGTCCCAAAAGCCCCCGAGCTGCACGAGGTCAGCCCAGGGTGCCTTCGCCCAGCAGCACCACAGCAGTGGGGACGGGAAGAGCCAGCTGCCACCCAGCAGTAGCCCCGCGCTTTGATCCCGACCTGGGAAACCCAGCCAAGGTCGGGGTCCCTCGGGAGGGAGTTGAGTCTCCGCACCGACAAACCAACACACTGGGTGCCTCACTGCCCTGCCTGAAAACCAGCAAGGGAGAACAAGCCAAACACAGACCCTTTCCCTTGCATCATTACCAGCTTTCGCCTCTTGAAATTCTTTTCCAATATAGTTTATTCTTAGTGCTAAATAAACACTCCTTTATTTCCTTTGGAGGACCAAACTCCAACCAGCAAGGCAAGGCAGAGTGTGCAGGGAGAAGGATGCCCACTGCGTTTGGGGTTTCTCACTCCCCAGCCAGCTGCCCAGAGGTTGAAATGGATGTCTTGGCTTATATCAGGAATTAAATACCAAGGGGTAATGCTCCTGTGCTGAGATCCATAAGAGACAGCCAAACGCAGATGAGAACTGGAAGTTGTTTCACTTGGCAATGTATTTTTATGGAGCCTGGAGTCGCCAGGTCATGCCTATGAGATTTCAGCTGTCTATACTCCTTATCTGAGAACTTATCCCCACTGCTGAGCTCCTAGCTGCAGCCCTTGGATAACTGACTAAAACAAGATGGTAGGGGACAAGACAAAATATAGAAAAAACAAGAATATAAAGCTCTAGTTGCCATTGCTCAAGCATCCTCTGGATGGACTTAATAGAGCCCCTTAAATTCTTCAGCAACCCAACAGCCCAATAAAACAAAATTATATATTTGGATAAAAAGGGAAGGCATTTTAAGGAGGAGAATTGAGGAATCTGAATTGCAGGACTCAAGATATAAAAATTTGTTCCCTAGGAAGGAGCATAACACTGCAAAAAAAAGGCCAGCTACGAAAGGGGTCAGGTCTCGTCTGGTGCACATCAGCTCCTTCCAATAGCTGCAACAGAGCTGTGTCAATTCACATTTCTCTAGATAGCCGAATATTTCACCAATGACTCATGTCATCCCCTTATGGAGTGTTTTTAAAAGCCCAAATAGTCCCAACTGTGAACAAAGGAAACCATTATGCAGAGTCAGATTCTAAAGATCATATGCATAATCCCAAAAGGGAAAGAAACCCAGAACTGATACCGGAGCAGCTCTGCAAGACTACATTAAATGCAAAGAATCAGATAATCTTTGTTCCTTTGAGCATAAATCTATCTTTTTTTAAATAATCAAATCATTTGGGTTTCTAACAATGCAGTGGTGGTAGCAGCTAACAGCAGGCAGAGAGCAGGCCTGTCCTCCACAGAACATAATTAAACCATGCTAAAAAATCTCTGCTGCAAATGCCACGCAAAACTTAAAGACACAACGCACAGAACACAGGCAAACGTATAGGACTTTGGGGGAAATCCCAGCCTCATTCAAGAGCAGCAAATATCCCATTCTTTTTAAACAACTGAGGATTTCAGAGTCTCCCCTGGTTGGGGAAGGACAAACACCCCAGTCCGGGGCTGGCTCCATGGCACGGGGATTGCTCAGTGGAGGAAAAAGGGTGCCAAGGGCTCAGGGAGGAGGACGGGCTTTCTTCCAACATCGGAGCAGCTCTGGCCCGGACAACCCCTGCCCCATGGGAGCCAGGGCATGTCTGTCCATGGGCCAGAGAGCAGCCGAGTTACACATCCGTCACTGGGAAGTTAGGGACAGCCCACTGCCGTGTGCCAAGAGCACGTGGAGGATGGCACGCACGGCAGGGTTCTGCCCCTTCCAAGGAGCTGCTGACCCCCATTCCCACAAAGCCTTGGGTAAAAGCGATGAACGCAGTCTGGAGCACAGCGAAAGGGCAGCAGTGGGGTGCTCAGAAGTGCAGGTCTGAGTGTGCAAAGGCAACACAGAGCATCCCTTTCCCTGCTCATGAGCAGCCACCCCATCCCTGCAGGCATCAGTGGGCTTTGCACTGGGTTTCACCAGTTGTCCCCAAGAAGGGGGCCACGGCACGACTTCTTCCTTCCACTCCCCTCCCCGCTGAAGCAAAGCATCCCATCCGCTCAAGAGAAAAGCACAAAGCCTTTTAAGGCAGAGCCCAAGCCAAGCCTTGCCAAACCCCCAGCCCACGTCAGCACGACTGTTCAGTGTCCGAGCAGTTTTTATGGGCCCGTCCTGACAGCAGGGTCAGAAGAATTAGGTGAATCACCAGCTTCGCAGTCGCTGTACTTGCGTCTGCTCACATGTCCGGGCTGCAGTGGGGATGCCTTGCATACCACCCTGCCCACGGCCCCACTCTGATCCTGGCCAGCTGGGATCCAGGGGGAGCTTTCCAGTCCCCCACCACTTGGATCAAGTATTTCTGGGTCACTGTGACATTTTGGGAAGTTTTCCAGCAGAAGTTTGATTACTGGCAGGAGTCTTGCCCTTTAAAGAAAAACTCAAGGTGAACGGAGTCTAAAACTTGTAGAGTTATTAAAACGACAAACTCCCATGCTCAGCAGATCTGCAAAAGGAAATGGTGACAGAGCATGACTCCATCTTCTGAATGACTACCTGAGAGGTCTTAAAGAGAGCTCAGTTTTAGGAGCAGTTTCTGAAAGCCAGCCATAAAGGGATGCAAGTTTTGTGCAAATGAACAGACACTCTCCTTCCCTCCCGCCCCAAGCCTCTGGTTCCTTTACTCAAGAACCCCACTTTAAAACCCTCGCAAGGCCCCCAGATCGCCTCAGCCCTGAGGGAGCGCATGAAGACGCACCAGCAAGAGATAGAAATCTCATCCAAGTGATCTGTCATTCTTCCTGAGCAAAACCTTGGTACAGTTTCGAGGTTTCCTGTGTTGAGGTGGGGGAAAGAACCTCCGAGGTTAGAATTGTCCCCTCTCTGCCTACGGCACCTCGTGTTTTTCTGCAGGAGGTGCTCAGGAACCAGTTAGTATCTCCACAGACATCTGACCACTTGACCCAGCTTGGTGAAAAGGAGGACTTCTTTACTGCTTCTCTAAGTGATTGGTATTTTCTGGCTGGGGTTTACAGGGTGCCCGCTGCCCTTCCCAGTTCCGCTGCGCTGCCATGGGACTCGCACCGAAGCCAGCTGCAGCCGACACGGAGGCTCCTCATGGCTCTCAAGCAGGTGCATTTGGAGGTGGAAAAGGAGAGTTCAACCTTTTGTCTTCGCTCTACAGAGAGCCACATGTTCCCAGAGGATCTGGCACTTGGACAGCATTTGCAAAGTACTTTGTAATGATCAACCGCTTAATGCTCTTTGTAAGATTTAATTAGGGCCTGATCTCACAGTCAGTGGAAGTTTTGCAACCAGTTTTAACGGCATGCAGAATAGTTCTACTCCTGCAAGGAAGAACGAAGCTGACAGGCTTGCCTCCCAGAGGGAAATAATACACGAAGACCTGACGCAACAGCCCCTTTGCCAGAGCAAGTGTGAGCATCCTCCCTCAGCTGCTGCCACCATCTGTGCCAGCCTGCTGCTCCTAGATGCTGCAGCACACCACGGAGGGCACCTTTCTTCCTCCTTTTCATATCCAAAGCTACTTGGCACTGAATCAAGAACAAGAAGGGCATCACCCTTTGATGAAACGAGGGAGACAAGCATCAAGGCAGTGGCCTCCTCCACATGACATCTCTCAAAACTTCCCAAACAAAAACCTTCTAGGAAGAGACATAAAATTCAAAGAGCTGAACTGTGGTTTTCCTGCAAAAGCAACACTGCAGCCCTCTGGGTCATGTTTTGTGGGTGACCATCTCATTGTATCCCAGGGATGTCACTGAGCACTCACAGACATGTGACAGGAATTGTTTCAGGCAGGCCAGAGCCATCGCACAGTCATGCCCTACGCCCAGGAAGCCCAGCCCATCTATAATGGATGCTTACCAGCACCCAGCAGCCTACGTACACGTCATGGCAGCTTGGGAACAGAACGAGCCATGGTCAGGGTTTCTCCTCCTCCCACGCTAGTGGCTGGAAGCACAGCTGGACACACCAGGATGCACACAAAGCAGCCTATACCTGCATAGGCTGGCCAGTGCTCGATCCCCTCTTGACACTTCGTGGTTAGGCAAAAAAAGAGCTCATCAGGCCACTTTCTAAATGGAAGTCTCTGCCAAGGGAAACAGGACCACTCTCACAAGCGCAGTGCAAAGGATTATGTACCCTCTCCGCATCTTCCAGCGGTACGCAGAGAAAACAGGAGATGCTGAAGAGGTACCATTAGAGCAGGCTGTCCAGCAACTGTGGCTGGAGCTCCCGTGATGCAAGGACACGGGGGACAAGGGACACAGAAGAACAGACAGCATCAGCTAGACCAACAGAAAGAGCAGCCAAAACAGACAAGCTTTGGGGGAACATTAGCCATTCTGGAATAATACCCTCTCCACAGCCTTCCTATAGCCATGCCCAGCCCTTTAATTTCTGTTGTGGTGCTGCAAGTGGATTGCCCAAGCATGAGCTTAATTAAACACATTAACACAAGCACCTGTATAATTACAATCATTTCCACCATGGTAAACATCGCAGCTACAGTCAGGCTGGCAATCAGCATCACATGGCTGGCACATCACAGGGAACAAAACCAGGGCACTACCCCACACCTGGACAAGTAGCCCAGCTGAGATGCTCCCAGAACACAGGCATTTAGGAGCTAGAGACTCATTTTCATGCACCACAGGGTTTTAGTTGTCCATAAAGTTAATGGAACCAAGCATAAGTCATTTTTATTTTTAAATATTTCATTAGATGACTTTAAAAAGGCCCAGCACTGAATTATTTCCAGCACTACTCTATACTTCAATATTTTGACACAGGGAAAGAAATGTAAAACCAATTCTTTCTTCTCAGATGTTTAAATCTATGAACTCTTAATATTTACTTTATATCTATAGCTGATTTTCCTCATCAAAAATGTAGCCGGAAGGCAAATTTCAAATTAATTTCTACTTGACTTCATGAAAAGTGTTCCTGAAGCTTGCTTTCCAAAATTTTCTCCAGAGCATTAGCTCCTTTGAGTTTATATACCCACATCTGCACAATGCAGGTGCTGCTTTCAAGGCAAGAACAGCAGGAGGAAGATGCAGGCCCAAATTAACAACCCCCAGCCACAAGTTTCATCAGTTCTCAGCCAACATCACAAACCCACCCAAGAGCTGTGATGCCCTCAAGGGAAGTCTGCAGGCAGGCAGAGAGAAATTCACCACTTAAGTTACTATTTCCTAATGATTTTGTCAGTTCTAACCCATATTTATTCAGCAGATCTTATTCCCAATTAAGTGTTTAAATGGATTTCTTTCTTAAACATCAACAGGGAATGAACATTACTTTACTTCAGCCCAGTTGAGGTTTTCACGGACCAGCTAGAATAATATACAGTCTGTTGATGTCCAAACATGCAGAAGAGGCTCAACCAAATGCAACGCCTCCAGTTCCCATTCCTTTCTCATTTCCAGTCCCGTTATAAAACACAAGTACATGGTGTATTTCCCTACTGCCCGAGTTCAGAAACGACACATTGGGAGGTATTGCATTCAAAGCACAGGATTCCTCCCCACCCTCAGCCCCCTGGTCCAAAACGGTGCAAGGGGGTTTATTACCATTAACTGGGCACATCAAGCAGCATTAGGGTAACATCAAGAAACCCCTGTTCAGCCTTGACCCACCTCTGTGATCTCTGACCCTCGGTCATTAGAGGAGAAAGCAAATCCATTAACTCCCTCATTACACTATCTCCATTACAAATAGCTCTCAGGAACCAAATAGGAGCTAATGACCCAGACCCAGCCCCCTCCTCCTTGCACCATCCTACCTGTGATGGGAGACAAACCCTCTCAAGAGACAGCAAAGCCACCATCAGACACCATCTCTCACTGCTGTTCCAGGCGCTGATTTAAAGGCGATTACGGATTTCTGCTAATCAGATACCAATACTCCTAACAAGATCACGGCTTCATGTGTTCGAGTCCCACGGCTGCCACTACGGTGTTTTGCAGCACTGACCAAGTCACACAGGGACAAGAATTGATTTCAGAAAATTTGGGTCACAGCTGCACAATTATTTTTCCCACCCTCCAGTTATTTTCTGTTACACTGGGTATGATGCAATTTGTACATTGACTGTTCTTGGAATTTTCTGCTGCACTTCATAGCTGAAATGTCATTTCAGGTCTTCCATTATGCATGAAGGAGAATTCAAACCCAAAGATAGCATCTAAATTGAAATATGCTACTATAAAAGCTAAGAAGAAATATCCAAGATACCCATCCAAAAAGCTTTCCCAGGACTCAAACTAACACTAGCCCAGACAAATATTTACATAATTATTCACATGGGTTTGTTTTATAATAAAGAGCCTTTTATTATTATTAGTTTGGCATCAACCACCTAACTAGAGGCCAATGACAGTTGCAAAAATCACCAAGTTCTCTCCTGGCAACACCAATAGGAGAAGTGGTACTGAGTGATGGGCAGGGCCAGGGTTGTCGCTGCCCTCCCGCTCGCCAGGGAAACCAGGAGAGGGGACGGTCAGGAAAGGGACGATGTCCCCACAGACATCAGGGGATGGAGGAGGGACAGCTTCTGCCTCTGGCTGACTGCATGCTGGGGAAACGGAAAATTGATGGGCCAAGGGTAAGAGATCTCCTGGCAAAAATGCCTGCTCATGCCTGGTTCTTTCCCAGCTCTAACACCAGCACTATGCTACAACGCTGGACGAGTCACTTTTGTGCCACTCTGCTTTACTTTGCCTGAATGTAGGCAGAGTACCCAGCCAAGTGGACCTCAAATCTGAAGTCCTACTGTAGCAGACAAACATACTGTAGGCAGAAGTAATCCACTTAGCACCGAAAAATAAGAGATAAGAACATGCCAAGGTACTTCTGGTGGTCTTCACTGTGAATAAAAATGTGCACAACCCAGTTTTAAGGTGAGGTTTCAAGTACACCGATGGAGTGGAAGATAAGAAAAACCACTCCTGGCTTGCAGTAAGAAACAACCGAGATTTGTTCAGTGCCACCTCTGTGCATGCTTCCAGATCACACTGCTGGAGATCCCCAGGGGTTGCTGCACACACAGGCTCCTCTTGTCAATCCCATTATTAAAACTGCCCCCTTCCACTGCTGGAAAGGAACCAAACTGGTGACACCACCTCCAGCTTCCCAGGTGCCTCTGGGGACCTTGCCTCAGCAGGGAGCACAGCAGAGGCAAGAGAGCTGGTGACAGCAGACCACAGGCTGCACGAGCAGCAGATCTGCTGGTCCGCAGCCCCTGTTCTGCCAGGGCACTCTTCTTCCTGGGCATTTTTCTGGCCATGGTTGGTGCAGTAGCTGGGAAGGTCCTCAAACCAGGTCCTTCAGGACTTCTCTATATGGCCCCTTTTACCTGTGGCCTGGTTCAGGCACTCAGCTCTCCAGTTCACCAATCTGAGCAAATAGTCAAGTTCAGCACCTAAATCCCTTTGTGCTCCTGAACCTCTGGAAAGGACCTTTCCCTACTGACTTGTTCCAACAAGTCCCTGCAAGCCCAGCTTCCAAGCCCTATCACTGCTTCAGCTGCTGGTTCCTAAACCCCTTCCAACTTTGCCAAGTCTTCTTAGAAAAGAGATGAGAAGACATGATGTTCCCATCACAGCCTTACTCACATCGTGCAGAGAGGGTACCAGTGACGATGTTTGCTCCTGGGCATGACCATAATTTTGCACACATAGCTCAGAGGTTTGACCATCCAGCTCACCCCCGCACGCTGCCACATCATGCCACTAGCTGGTATGTAGCGATGGACGGCTGAAGTACATAATCACTTGCTGAATATCTTTTTCCTTCTCTTTTCACACAGTTTTATTGTGCTCCTGAGGCCTTTTGAGCTGAGATTCAAGTTACTGAGAGCAAGACAATCCATCAGAGCATGGATGAGAAAGAATAGAAATGAAGCTATCTGGGGCCATAAAGCTGAGCCAGAACAGTAAGAAAAATTCCTCACCCCTCCTATTGATCTTTCCACCTCCAGGGCAGATGTGAAAAGAGGAAAAAGCCAGCAAATGTTGCCTTTGGAAGCTGTTGCCTTCACAGCAAGGGGATGGCGCCGAGACCTGGTGCCTCATCACTGGTTGCTTGGCCAAACACAAGTCTGCGCAAGATGTTCCTGGGGAGCCCAATGAATGGTGACCCCTTTGCACACACATTCACAGGGAGAACTTGAATCCCTGCAAACCCATTTCACTCACGCAAGAAAGCGATTAGTACTCCCCCCTAGTAAAAAGGCAAATAAATATCATTAATCTTCCCACAAACCAGTCCCAAAGCACCAATAAAAATATATGAAAATACATTTTCCTCTACTGATTCCTCTCCAGGTAATGAATGGAAGCAACTGAAGATTTCCTTCTGTAATATTCAGCTAGCATAGTGACTGCTGTTGCATTTCTTTCTGTAGGTAAGAAAAGGGCTTTGCATTTCAGTAGCTCTACCTCCAGGAGATCTTTTGTCAGGCTGTAAGCAAAAAAACCCACACCAAACCCAACCTGTTTTGCCTCAGCATCTGGGAGAGGTCAATTCCAGTCTCCAGCTTATTTTCAGTTGCCTGAAACTGGTTCATGGCATGACCTCTTAATCATACTTGCAGGTTTTAAGAGTTCAATCACAACTTTGATCAGTCAAGCTTATATTTGCAGACTGCTATCATGATGCTTTCCATATCCTAATATTTATATACTCCAGGTGCTTGCAGGAAATGGCACTTCTGGCTTCTTCACTGCAAGCAACCAACTTAGGCAACACAGCAAAAGGAGCCTTTGCTGCGGGCGAAGGCAGCCAGCCCCGGGCAGCAGCAGGGTGCCGAGCCCTTCACACCACCAGCGCCTGCTCCCGACTGGCAGTACCCAAACAGGACAAATAAAGCACCAGACACACACAGTGACATAAAGGGTGGCACGTGCATGCTCTTGGCAGAGGGAACCGGTGGGATTAACATCTTGCTTTCACACTTCTGCAGAGCCACTCAGCCCACCCTTTGCACCTTCAGCAGCAATTCCCACCACCTTTTATTTCCTTTGCCTTTTCAGTCATGGGCAGCGGGCAGAAGAGGGAGGCCCAGCAAGATACCGTCCCCCTTCAACACAGGTTTCCCCCTCCCAGGTTGCCAGTGAACTTGTTCTTCAATTTGTAATTCATAAACCCAAGAGCATGAGTTTTGAGGTATTACCAGTATAAACAAAGAAGACACATAGGGACTCTGGGTGTAACGAACAGCGATTCATCCAGATCTGAGCTACTTCAGAGCTCTACCAGGGGTCAGACACATCAGCAAATATGAAACAAAGTCTTGGTGCTGCTTTAAAGAAAGATCAAAGATTAAGAAAATTGAGCCTCACTGCCAGCAGTAATGAAATGCAATTTTAATCCCAAATACAGACTCTTCCTCACATTTCAGACCAAAACCAAAAAATATGATTAAAGAGATGCTGAAAGATTAATTTCACTTCAGGGCAAACTCTCCTGATGTCCTCCAACCTAAAATAGTGCCAAGTTTGGAAAGGAATTCAGAATTTTATCAAGGAACAAATACTTCTCAAGTTGTTCCAAGTTACCAGGAGACAAATCACAGGTAACTACACAGACACTCCATTCAAAGCCAGGGAAGCGCACAAGAGCAACACCTTGAGACACTGACCACTAGAAGCTGGACATTTTTGGTTTTGTTTTGATTTTTGCTCACACTGATGGACTAGTTTTCCATCAGACAACCGAGTTCTCTAAAGGGAAACAATTAAACTCCAGCTTTGTAAATAAACCTGCTTAGCAGAGCTGAGGTTTTCTGCAGAAGTCGAGCACAGCCATATGCTCCCCACGTAACTCTTCCCGGCCCTATTCCCTCGGAGGAATAGTATATACTACGTTGCTTTCAAACAATCCCAATATGTTCAGCAGCAATTTACTTAATAAGGTAAGGCAATAAGGCTGGCAGAATCTGTCCCTAAGAGATGGGTAATCAAAACATAAATTTGTATAAGAGAACACAGCACAACAAGCATTCATTTACATGATGTCAAGCCATGCAATCACAGCTTATAGAGACACCAAGCAAGCCCTACCACAGTGACCTTGGGCACCTCCAGCAGCCAAGTCAGTGCCCCAGGCTCCAAGCGTGAGGGACTCTGCTCCATCACTAAGCTGTGCAGCCCCTGAAAGCTGCTTGGCTTCAAAGGATCGATCCAGGAGAGCAGACTAAGTGTAGATTGGTATTGATGTGTGCTCTACTCATGCCTCTTAACTACAGCACAAGCAGCGCCCACATCACACTCACCATTCAAAAGGGTGCAAAACGCAGCAGGTAAAAAAAAAGATGAATAAGAAGCAGCACAGAAATCAGTACTCTGACATATTCACCACTTTTTAAACTGTTCTCTGTAGCATAATACATTTACCTTGACATTACGCCCTTTATTTGTTTTAAAGGTTCATAATATTTCTTGTTGAATTTATTTTCTTCCTTTATCATAAGCAGGATAACAACGCAAGCGGCCTTGAGCAAGGTCACAGGAGTCAGGGAGAGATGAAGAAGCAGTTCATCTGCAGCTCTGGACATTAAACCATACTGACCTGACCAACTAAGACTTCCCCTTAATCGCCTATGTGAGAGATTAAATGTTAATTAAACATGTGGTTTATAAGCCTTAAGCTGGTATTTTTTTGTGCCACTGCTATTCAGTCCCAAATGCATCATAACCTTCCCCTCAAGTGCATGCACGAGAACCTGCCCCAGCACCCAAGCCATTCAGCAGACCCTCGGCAACAACCCATTGGTCCTCCTATGAGGATGCCAACTAACCTGCCCTATTGCCCTTTAACAGTTCTTAACAAGACCTCAGGCTGCTTCAAGCAGACCAGCTCACGGGACAGGGATCTGCTCATGCGCACCATCTACAGAAAGCAGCTGGCAGCCACCTCCACCCGCACACAGACCTGCACAGGGAATTTTTATTTGCTCCTTTCCATTTCATCAATCAAGCTTTAGCAACAAACACACCTGCTTTTCAGAGCAAAGCACACTGGAAACCACTTCTCACCACTGCACTGCTCACCCTTCCTTCCCAACCCATCCTCTGTCCCCAGGGTGTGAGCTTGTCCCATTCCAGCAGAGCTGCGAGCAGAACCAGCGCTGCAGTCCCCGCCGTTCAACCACGCTGGTCTCCCTTGTTCTTCCCCACGTTTCTGCAAAGGACCAGGAGAAGAGATCCCCTTTCAGGCTCTTGATCTGCACAGCAGCAGAGTGTGGTCTGTGGCAAGCTCACTTGCTTGTCCTTTCTCCTGGAGAAATCGTACAGCATCTCAAATTGGGGTGGGGTCCACTTTAGAAGACACCATGGTTAAACAGCATGCAACACCCAGCTCCTCTGCCAAGCACATCTCTGCAGTCAGAAACAAATAAAAGCACCATGCAGGCAAAGGCACCAGGATAAAAGAGCCCTTCAGGAAGCAAAGGGATGTACGAGGGTGCCCTGGAAGGACACCTGACTCCATGACGTGTTCAGAAATACTGCCAGTCTCCATCACATCCATGCCGCGTGGCAGCAGCCACCATGGGTACCAACCCAAGGCACAGCACAGCCGGCTGAGGGGGTTGAAGGTAGAGGGAGGAAGAGGCAGGAACTCATGCAGGGGATGAAGCTGGATCTGCAGAGATGTTCCGAAGAAGCTGGCTGGCAGGACGAGCAGCAGTACGACTGCTGACCATGAAGACAATCAGGTGGCTGCAGGATGCTGCTCCAACCTCCTCACTGCAACTCATACTGGAAACATTTTCCCAGATAAGTCTGTGCCTGTGCGAAGGCCAGGGCTCTGATCAGCAGCAGAAGAGGGATTTTGATTAATGAGGTACTGATGAGGTGGGAAAACAGCTTAACTGTACATAAGCAGGATACAACAGAGCAGAGCTTCACGTGGTGTAAATCAGCACCAATCCACTGAAATGCTAGCAGAAGCAGGCAGTTAATCGCAGGGAAGGATCCTTCTCTAACACACAGGGAAACCACAGTCCCAGCACATGAGAAGTTACCAGGTCCTTTGTTTGGACATGGTCCTTGACAAGCAGCCAGCCAGGATGAATGAAGATGTCACTAAGAATATTTCAAATTTAACAATGACAGCAATATTAAAATACCCATGGAGGCAAGTATTTGAGGGAGTCACACAAATTGCTTGCCAGCTTTATCCTTCCATCTGCTTTTGCCTAATCTGAACTGCAAGTGTGCAGCCCCATTCCCAGGGGAGCCTTACAACACACACATAAGAAATATTTGGGAAAGTCTGGAGTCTTGCAATTAAAGTTCCTTCCAACTTAATCCAAAGAGAGAAGACTTGTGTGAGCCAGCACGGCTGGGTATGCACAGGTAGAAAGGGAGCTGAAAAGCTTTTCCAAAACTTACTGCAGTAAAAAGAAGGGTCAAAGGAAAAAAATACAAGCAGGATCAAGTCTAATTAAAGGAACAAAAATAAAATGACAGCTACAAAAAGGCAGGGGCTATTTTCATACAGAGCGAAGGGTCGCTGGCGTGTATTTGCAGAGCCCCAACACCCAGAAGGGAGGAGAAAAGAGGTCCTTTGTGAGAGGGATGGGGAAGCATGGGAACGCAGCAGCCCGGGGGTAGCTCAGAGGCATTACTGTACTTAGCACAAAAGGGAGAAACAATAGAGGGCAAAAGGAGACAGGACTGTTTGTTCTTCTGGGTACGGCAGGCAAGGGAGGGATCCCAAATTGTGTCGGGAGAGACACTGGAAGAAGCGGCCACGAAGGACGAGAGTAGCAGGCCCAGATAACAGCCCGACAGGCACGGGGCAGCGAGGTTAAAAATGGGGGAATCCTATATTAGGCACAGTTAGAAATTCTCTGGTAACAGCTATTTCCCTAAGGAAAACTGGTGATCTGCTCAACAGAATTGCTGCAAGGTATCTTCTGAAAAGAAGAACAAAGATGTTCAAGAAACACAAAGGATTATTAGCAGGAATTACCTAGAAAAGCCCTGACAAGGACACGCTCTCTTTTTATAGGAAGCAAAATGCAGGGTGGCAACCAAACATTAAGATGCATGCACAGTTCTTGTTTCTAAGGCTCTGGATGAAGCTGCTCAGCTCTGCTTCTGACCCAGGGTCTGCATGAAATACCGAGCAACTCCCTAGAGCTCTGCGCGGCTCCCAGAGCCAGGACAGCCACGGTGCAGAGACAGCAGGAATAAAACACTACAGCAACCAAGAACGCATTTTCTGTTACTCCTTCGATGGGACTGTCTTGAGACTCATTGACCCCAGTTTCCCAAAATGCCAAGAGCTCAGCGCTTTCATTCAGAGCGCTGTTAAGCTGACACCCAGTCCTTCAGTACCCTAACTTGGGCACCCAAGTCCAGCACTCATCCCTAGAGCTTTGCCAACATCTGACCAAAGCAACTTCTCTACAACCCTGCCCAACCTGAGTACTTCAATTCCTATCCCCAAAGAGCCCAAGAACTTCTTGAGACATAGCACAAAAACTCAATAGCATCCTCTTGCAGGTAAATGGAAGGGCAAAAGGTTAAGGGTAGATCTAGAGCTCACTGGAGCACAGGGAGAGATGCCAGAGCGAGCACCAGGACGCCAGCACCACGGTCACGAGCAGGGCAACAGTAAGGCACTTCCCAGGCACGCTGCTGCGTTCGCACCACGCACACCAAGGGAAACCCAAGACAAAGTTAGTCTTTCACTCACCAAGCCCTTCTTGCCCCAGGAGACAGCCCTCTCTACCAAGGCCAAACCCAGCTTTCCCCCTGAAACCAAATAAAGACTGATCATCCCGCTGCAAGTCCAGACCTTCGCATTGCTTGGAGTCACAGCTTAGCGATCGCATTTCAACCCCTGGAGGCTGTGTCTGCTATGAAGCGCGCAGCTTCACCCTGCGCTGGCGTAACGGAGACAAGAATCACTCCATCGCTTCAGGTCTGGTAGTAATTAATTTCATTGAGTTTGACATTTGAAATAAATGTAGTAAGGAACATGCTTCCACCATCTGGAAAAGTGCATGCTGACACTTCCAATCATTTGTGCATCCACTCGTGAATGTGTATAAGTAATGTTTGGTATTTTTACATATAGAGAGAGAAGGTAAATGACACATCAAGACATCTATCCATGCAGAGAAGTGCAGCAGCTGAACACCACTCATCATATAGATGAGCAAAAGGCGTGTTGAGTAGTGGAAGCAGCCAAATGAGGTAAGAAAATATTTGGGAAGCTAGAGACAAGGCAAATGCCAAGAGTTATCTGTATATTTTGAGAAGACTGATTTACACATGGAGCATGCTTGCTGTTCTCTCCATCACTAAAATAAGCACTATATGAAGGACTTCATACTAAGGTATAGACAATAGCTTAAAAGTAATCTGTGTACATTATATATGCCCTCATTTATTACTCAAAGGGAAGACAAACTTTTCATAGCTACAGAAAAACAAATTTTGTCCTTACAAAAGCGCAAAGAGGTCACTTACAGTATATTCCTCTTCCCTTCATGAACATGCTGAGATATCTTTCCCAGAACAAGGAGAAGGGAGGAGACACTCCCTTTGACATTAAGACAGACATCCCAGAAAATATAACATCAGCTGCGTAGAAGACTCAAACCCATGGGAGTTTGGAAAGGACTCTGCCCTTTTTCCAGGGCCATCCTAGCTCCTCCTGACCATTCCTGTCAAAAACCACCAAGGACATGCATGCAGAGAAGTTCCAGTTGCAAGTCCATTGCTACATGCACGGAGAATAGAATCAAATAATGGCATATTAAACTCAGGACGTTATGGGTCAAATTCATCACCATGTCAGTTCAAACCAGCCATAAACCCAGTTTAAGCGTTGCTGAGACTGGTGGCGTGAAAGAGGAGTGGAACACTAGACCAGGACCAACCAGTCTATATAAAAAGGCTCCACTAAGTCTGGAGCTGCATCAAGTTCTCCTTGTTCCACCCCAACACTCTTGCCATTGGGCTCAACTCTTGTTTCTGCAAACATCTAAACTAACCCTACTGCAGCCCTCTGTACAAAGGAGAAGGGTTTCTGCTTTTCACACCCAAGCCTTGGTGAAGCATTAGCTCCTCCAGTGCCCCCTCTCCAGGAGGGACTGACAGCTCACCTTGCAGAGCAGCTCCTGCCCCGCATCCATCCCTCCCTCCACTCATGCTAGGAAGCTTTATACGTGACAAGACACTGGAGTGCAGCAGCGCAGAGCTGCTCTCCCAGCACAGCGGGGTGCTCAGACCAGTAAGCCTCACCCGTGCCAAGTATGCCACTTCCTCCCAAACTGCTGATCCACTGCTCGGCAGATTTCCAGGGGACAGATGAGGACTGTGGCTTGTCTAGAGCAGGTTATTTCACCTCCTAAGCCCTCTGATGATTATTTCTCACCAGACTTTACTTCCTTGAAGAATTTTCCACATGCCTTATTTAATCCTGTGTCGACTGACATTACGCAGGCATGGCATATCTGCCTGCATTAACACCCCCTCCGCTATCATTCACTGCTCACCAAAATGGAAAGAAAAGTGTTGAAACAGATCTGTTCCCCCAAATAAGTTTCTTGCACATCTGCAGCTTTTGTTCCTCAGCAAAGAGAGCCCAATTCAGTCTCACAGAAGTTCCCCCTCCTCTCCCACATCTATTTTCAGCCATTCCATTCCCTATGGCATTTTGTCACCATCAGAAAAATAAACAACTTGACCCCCACAAGACACAATAGGGACAGGTATATGGGGCCCCAAATCCCACCCAGTTTCTTTATAGGCTACGTGAGCTAAAGTAAAGATGTGGCAGATTCCACTCCCCCAAAAGCAGATGTTTCAGCTTCATCCATAAAAAGCTTCATCCCAGGCCACAAATTGGCCAGCTCTGCTCAAGCAGCAGAGACTCAGCTATTTCCAGGCTCACAGAATTTGTGCTCATTTTAGCAGCGCGGCTGTTCATTATTTGGGATGGGTGTCCCCAGGGCAAGGAGGGCCCCGGCTTGTCTGGCCAAGGCTTTGGAGAAGGGAGCTACAGGGAGGGAAGCACGCTGAGTTACTCGGTTACTCTAAATGTGCAGAACATCTTTAATTGATGTTCTGACTCCAACAGCTTCAGAGCATCTCTAAGTTTATTGATGAGAATTTTTAAGTACCTTCAAACAAGGAACCCAAAATTCTTTACAGACTCTTCCACACCCAAAACAAACTCCAGTTTTGGTTCTGCTTCACATTTCATAGGAAAATCTTAGTCAGCTCGGTGTTATCCAAGCCTATTCCCCATTGCCACAAGAAATCACACTGCATTTTCCTGGGCGGAATCCCAACCAGCACTGTAAATGCTCCACAAACTGCTAAAAAAAAATGCAGGCATGTGGGCAATGAAGGCAGAAAGTCAAAAGCAGTGGTAGCAAAGAGACGAAGGGCGGTTTTGTGATTTAGGTCTGATGATGCTATGCTGCTTCCCCTGCCTACGTTCCCCAGTTGAACACGAGTCCAGTCCCAGCCCTGCATCTGCCCGCAGCTCCACATGGACAGACTCCCGCAACAGTGCGGTGCCGCAAGAGCTGGACTCACAGCCAAGAGGCAAAGAACCCGGTCTCTGCCCTGCCATGGGGCCCTGGGCCAAGACAAAACTCCGTGTGTAAGCACCAAAGGGTCAGAGACCAAAAACCCTGGCCCCCTGCACAGGGCTGACTTCCCCCTGGGTGCACAGGAATGCCCTAAGCAGGACCACGGCTGCGTTCGGAGGCTGAGGACGAAGCACCGCATCCAGCATCCTCGGGCACCGCCGTCTGCCAGAGTCTGCAGAGCTGCTCAGCTCTGCTTTCCCATTTAAGGCATAAAGGGCTGATCCTGCCCAGGACTTCACTCACAGGGAGCATCTCACAGTCAGATCCTGCTGTGAGAACGTGTCTGTGGTTGGAAAAGAAAAAGATGGTGGGATGCTGCAAGGACTTCGCCCTCCATGCCAGCTCTGGCAGAAGGGTTAAGCATGCCTGCTGCCTTCTCTCCACACAGTCCTGTAAGACAATAGCCTCCAGCACATAAATGCTTCACTGCTTCCCGATATAGCTCTTTAATTACAGAGCACTGGGAAAACTGATGTTTCCAGAGCAGATATGGCCCTTATTGTTTCTCCGTTTTGCATCCTGCAGGGAATCGGGACTGAAGCTTAAAAAAAGCCAGAGCCAGTTATAAGCACTGGGGTCTGTTTGCTCCTCCTCCCAGTCCCAGCTCCTGAGGTCAGCAGGGAAAGCATCCAGCAGTTGCAGAAAGACAGATTGTTTTAATTTAAACATTTGAGAGAGACAGAGGGAGGGACTTTCTCCCAAAGTGTACAAGACGTGATAATATGCCTCTCCCGATCCCTGCAAACCCTTGCGAGAGAACATTCCTAGCAGTTTTCCTATATGAGCACTCATCAGTGTGTGCCAAATGGAGCGACCAGGATGAAAGCAGCTTCCTCCTCCCACCCTCACGTCGCTTTTTGATCACAGAAATGAGGGGATTCTCAGGGATCTGCCCTCCCTGTTACAAAAAGCAGAATACCCAATGGCATCACAATGTCGACCTCATCAAGAAAAAGCATCTGCAGCCGCAGGGCCCCAGGCAGTCCTTATCCTTCAAGGAATCGACAGCTTTCCAAGACGAGACACTGAGCAGCCCACGGTCAGGGAACAGAGGCTGTGCTCAGGGGATGGACAGACTCCTGTCTCCTGGGGGAAGCCCCCCGAGGGGCACGGCCAGGCTTCTCCAGCGCAGTGGCTCCCACGGAGTCCCACACGCCTCCCACCGCCAGCAGCAGCGTCCTGCCCATCAGCAGCCAAACACACCTACCACCCATCTCACCTATCAGCAGATATCTTCAGCTTCCACGCGATGCCAGCACGAGGGTTACAGACCCGGTGCTTCACCGTGCAAACCAGGCACAGCCCTCCCATGCACGGGAGCTTCAAGCCACCAGCTCCTGCCTCGCTGCACCCCTGGGGCAGTGTCACGCTGTTGCATCATCAGCAAATGAGTTCCCGGTTCCCAGACATTTGATATCAAATGGAATTTGTGTTGGATTTCTGGCCACCTCGGATCAAAGCTATACTGGTAAATTCATTTGAAAGCTGTTTATGGAAAAGATCTTGCATTATGGGGACAAGAAAAATAGCTGGTTTAATTTTCCACTGAAGGTATATTTCGATGGGGGAGGATAAATCAAAATTCTAAAGCTTTAGTTATTTTTTGGAGGAATATCTGTTTTACACCACAGGAGTGACTTCAGAATAGAAAAATCCAATGGCTAGAAATCAAAAATGTAAATATTTCCATGTACTGTCTCTCAGATACATATTCTGTCAAAACACCACAGCAGTGCAGGACAATATGCAGGGGTGTCTGCCACAGCACACCATCTCAAACACACTGTGGGTGTCTCCTCTCCAGGACAGTGAAAAGCAGCTAGCCAAAATGCTGATAACCCCCCAAAGGAGAGTGTTTCAGCCATGTGAAAAAAGAAACCTATAGGTACAGGAGCCCATGACTTAAAGAAACTCCACCCTATTAAAAAAGCATTAACGACTTCTGAACTGGCTTCTGTTTTCTGGTCTCCTGGCCACCACTGCTGTTTTATTGAAATTGCCCTAGCAGTATCAATTAAAGGCAAGTTATGGCCAAGTCCCCACCCTATCCCACCCACTTGGCACGAACCCATCCACAGCTCACTGCTCCCTCTTCCACACGTGCAACCCACGAGCTGCATTTCTATTTTCAGCATTCTGCCAGTGTGGTTAACCAGCTGCCGGGGGCTTGTCGAATGAAGCTTTCAGGCAGGAAATTAAAAAAGCTGAATTTACAACTGGGCATTTACTAGGGGCAGGGGACGCTTACCTCCAGCACCCTGCAGACTCTCACATCTCACATCCCTGCTCCTTCCCCCAGGATGGTGCAGGAATGGGCCAGGACCCTACTGACACCCATTGCTCAAGGTGCATGTGTTTTCTCACCAGCATTTCAAGAAAAAAATACTGTCCCCACAACAGCACCTTCACAACACTAGTAGCCCTTGCTCTAAGCGTTGGAGGAAAGCAGCCTGGCTATTAGGAGTCTCCACATTGATTTGGAGCAGGCCTTTTCTGCAGACCACCGGGTAGATAAAGCAGCTGAGACCAAGAGCTTGCTAACCCTACGAGCTCCAGCTGGTTGTTCTGCAAAACAGCAGCAATGAACCCAATGCTTCCAGAGTATCACCCTGATTTTCTGTACACAGCCTACATCATCAGCTGCCTTCGGAGCCCCTGGCAACTAAATGCCAGCTCCAGCCCCTTGCTAACTTTTAGATGCTCGAACACTTCTGCAGATCTTAGCTGAGATCAAGTCCTGTAACTCCCTGAAAGTACAGTGAAACAGAGCTGTTTGGCACCAGCTGAAACACCTCGCTTGGAAGCTCCTTTTTTTCCATTTCTTCAGAGCAGAGTGACACTTATATTCAGTGACTCATCTCCTTGACCTTTCTATTCACTTTTAATGGTGCAAGCTGGAAATAAGGGCATACGAACAATGCATTCATTCTTCAGCTGGTGAACTGCAGCCCCCGGACCGAATCTCTACACTGCAGCAGACAAGAGCACACAGAGTGGATATCTCATTCCAGCACATCTAGGAAGAGCCCCCTCAAAGACCACACAAACTCACTGCTTAATTCATATTTGAGGGGTGCAGCTGAACAAGCTGCACCAGAGATCCCTGTGTAAAATGCTGCAGGAGTACAAGAGATCCTGGGAAACTGGCAGTGTCATCTCCCGGAATTCAGCTGCAATGAATTCTTACTCAAATATTGTCTTGGAAACAAAAAAGGGGGTGGAGGGAAGAACAGCAGAGGAAAAGAGGCCAGCAAGGCGCTCTGTGAGGATACACGAGCTCAGCCAAAGTACAGCTCTTTCCTCTATATCCACACTCAAAAAATAGAAACTCCAGCTGCCATGCAAATGAAACTGTAAATCTGAGCACTAAAACTGCCCAAGTCCCTCCAAGCAGGGACTCCAGCAGACCCCCAGTGACCTCTTCTCTCTAGGAGTGTCCCCCCATCAACCTCTTCCAGCATCTCCAGCAGAGCTGCAAACTCCCCTGCACTTTGCAAGTTCTAGCAGTGAAGTGCAGAGAGGGAAGGAAAGACAAGGACTGTAAACAGTTCGCTTAAAAGTTGAGCCAGGAAAAAAACTTATTTCATTTACTCTGAAAGAATTAGCATCTCCCTGGCTGCAGATGCACAGCTTGATCCAGGCGGGACTGGCATCCAGGGTCATCCCAAGCTAACAGTAAGATTGAGCTGCCATTCATGCTAGGCAGATCATCCAGGTCTTCGGCAAGCTGCAGCCTCCCAAGAAGAACAAAAGGTCCCCCAAGCACACCCACCCACCCCTTGTTAGAAAAACAGGGTGCCTGGCTCCTGTGGGTGATATCCAGACACTGTTCAGACCCATGGAAGCGTTGGCCCCGAGCACAGCAAGACTAAGGCTTGGCCTTCAAATCTTCCTCCAGTGAACCTGGAGCAGCAGGGCTGAGCACAAGGAACACAGCATCAAGCACGGGAGACTTCTCAAGAAATCCAACCAACCCCACAGGCATGAATGCACTCAGCCTACATAAAAGCAGAACACTCAGCAACAAAATACACTGGAATTACTTTCTTACCTCAGCAAAACTACTGAATGTCACCAGCCCAAAGCTAGCTAGGACAGACTGACATCAGCTTACCCAACCTCCTGTTCCGCCCACAGCATAGGCTCAGCATGCCAAATCCTGCAGGGACACCCAGCACCCCGCTTCCATTCCCATCCCCTCCACTGTCCAAAGGGGTTTCTTCCCAGTGGACTGAAGCACGTGTCAGATCCTCTGCCTGCTCTGGATTTCATTCATAGATCTCATGCTTCAAAGTGTACTGCAAGTAACACCATGGTGGTCTGTACTGTACCCTATCACCTAAACTGCAAGATATGTATCCAAATCTAAAGACAAAACCTAAATAACTTTCTGCATTTGCTGTGAGAGGCATTGGTGTTGCTAGACAGGAAAACACCATCCCAGAGAGGAAAAGTATTTCTAAAGTAGAAGACTCCTAGACCACAACCACTAACATAACCTGAGGCACAGGGATGAAGAGAGACTCTTAGAACACTTCAGTGCTTGAACACACATGTCTTGTTGGTATATCAATGTTGAATTTGTGTTCAAGCAACACCTCAATGCCAGGAGACAGGATCTGGCCCCAGAGCATGGGAAACACAGGGACTTGCCTAAGGGCTGGGAGAAAGTCTGTAGCAGAGGTCAGGAACGAGCACTGGTGTAGCTCATTCCAGTCATTCAGTCCCCAAACGATCCTTGCTCTCTCCAGATTATTACACACAATCTCGAAGGAAAACTCCAGCATCATAAATACATTAATGCCATTTTCCTAGTTTCAAAAAATGACATCTCTCAACATTGTGAAAGCTTCCAAATGATGCTAAGAAGCCTGCTGGCTTCTGGAGAGAAAGAGAGCCCAGACTCAGAGCAAGCAACCTCAAAAATGCCTTTTGTGTAGCTCCTTCCTTTATTTATTTTAGTTCAAACAATTTTCCAGACACATCCACAGAGAAACCACAGCATCATTTGGACTGTTCACTCAGTGCTAGGCTGCATTTCAAGAGCCTTGAAACTTGCCAACAGTAACCCAGTGGCTAATTATATCATGTTGCCAACCTGAGTTTTTTCCATATAACATTAGATTTTAACAAATTTTTTCCATTCTTTCACGTCTCAACTGTTTTCCTGGTTTTGGTCATTCTTCCCATACTGGGTTTTTCTTTGTTTCACACAAAGGTTTATTTTATTTTATTTTTAAGAAAAACTGCCAGCTTGCAAACTCAGTACTTCTCACAAGAGCTCCAGTCTAGCTGGTAAGAATAACAGCTTTGCTGTACAGTAAAGCCAGGCTGCAGCTGGAGAAGACAGTCCCGGGAAGCTCCCTCAAGCGAGCCAAGAGGGCAAAGGAGAGGGAAGGCGCTGCCTAAATTAGCAACTGAAGGTTTAAGTAGGCAACAGGCAACACCAGGAGGCAGAAAAAAAATCTTAAGGGTCTGAAGATTGCCTTCTGCTTGCCTTGGTCAAATATTTGCACCCACAGCCAAACGATGAAGCTGCTAGCTCCACACGCCGCTTTGCCTTGCCGATGCTCAGCCAAAGGGCAACAGCCAAACTCCAGCAACAAAACTGTTTCCTGACACTGATGTGAGGCACTCTGTCTTCTCCAGAAAGCACAAGACAGTGTCCACCTGGAAGGTTTTTCCCCTCCAAAAAATCTCCGAAAACCTTCCCAGTAAGCCATCATACCTTTGGCAGGGAATAAATACACACCAACGTCTTCAGACTGCTACTCCTGACAGCTCTGTACAATAGCTGCGCTCCAACGGGGTCACAAGCAGAGAGAAATCCAAATAAAAATAACAGGAGCCAAAAAAGGCACTGAGCAGTCCTGATCCAGCAGAACATAACCGAGCGCCAAGAAGCCTCCACATCTTAGCAGAAGCAGAGCTTGGAAGGAAGCACGGGAGGAGCGGTGCCTTGGGTTGCATCAGCCCTCCCTTGGGGTTCCCCACCATGTCAGCTGCTCCAAGGAGGAACCCCCATTGTGGGGACAGCATCTCCCAGTGCAACGCCAGTACCAGGTCCTACTGCTTACATGCAACAGACTTGCTGTATATCCAAGATAGATGCTTGCACTCCATACTAAAAAAGAAGCTAAAAGTCAAGGACCTTCACAGATGGTGCAGAGAAACCAGCGGAGATAGCAAACTGAACTCCAGAAGCAGAGTGACTCCTGTGTGAACGTGCCTCTGGTGACACTGACTGGTACTGTGGGACTAATCCCACAGGTCTTAAATCTGACCCAATTCCAGCAGATGACTCTAAGGCCTCAGCATTGCCAAAATATCCTCAACAGTAGCAGTATTGGAGACCTGCGGCAGAATCAGGGCTTTCCTAAATACATGACGAGTAGAAGCCTACACTGGATACAAGCACAGAACAGAGTGGAAAAAGTCATCCTCCACGTGAAAAAAAGTCTGTGAAGAGGTGGGTTTTGTGGTTCATTCCCAGTTTATTTCCCAGACAACTCTTCTCTCTTCTTAAACAGCAGTTGCCATTTACCAAAATCTAGGTACTGAAAAGTTATAATCATGTTTTAAGTAGAACCCAAACAACGTTTTAAACTTTTCTCTGCAAAATAGTTTTATAGACTGATAGCTGCACCCTGAGGATAAGACTCCTGCTAAACAAACCAGGAGAGAGCACACGTGGGCGAGCGTGTACATACGTGATGAAGCGCCAAATTTATACTTGTAACACAGCAGGGATTTCCCCCATCTTAGGTGCTGCTACATTCCAAAATCAGTTCACACGACAGCAGAGCATGCGCTCCAAACACAATTGCTCTTCCCAAATCCTTCTGGACCCGGGCACCCCCACCCCAAACCACAGCATATGCAGACCAGTCCTTACTTTCTAATGCCAGGGCCAACCAGTAGACTGACGGAGAGGCTCCAAACTCGACCCTTCGGCAGTCCTTTAAGGCCAAACAGCCCCACGGTGACACACACACCCTGTTTGTTTGAGCAAGGTTCTAGACCCATCTCAGCACCTGCAGCATTTGCTGCCACTCAACAACCCAGGGGGCTCAGCTCCCCACCCTTCCCCGGTCCCACCATTCTTCAGACATATCTGCAGGCAACCATACGAACACACATAAATAGCAAAACCACGAATCACCATGGTGACACCGCATTTGAGCACTTTTCCACCCTCTGAACACCATCTCCCCGGGGGCCAGCTGGCCCATACCTCCTCCGCCCCATTGCCCCTTGAAGGTTTGCTGGGCCAGAAAGCCCCTAAGCTTCACTCTGCTTGCGTGGAAGCATTCACAGCAGTATCGCTCCGTGCAGTTTTTCCAAGTGTTGCTTTTTGCACTTACACAGAGCTATCGGCATCCATCCTGCTTCAGGAAGGGCAGCAGCATAGCACAGCCCCAGCATCCAGACAGCGTGGGGAGAGGGGGAGCACAGGGAGCAGGTCAAAGAATCAGGGCGTAAGACAGAAAGTAGACAGAGTAACTGTTAAAAGAATTAATTGCCAGTTTGCTTCACCTCTACAGAATAAAAACCACCTCAGACTGAGGAGCGGTTTCCTGGAAAGTACTCCCACAGATTTCTTTCTGAAGTCCAGACAAAACTCCAGTCAGCTAAATGCATCTATAAGCAGTACTTCACACAAATGCCTCTGTCAATGGCATATGCCACAGAAGCACCTTCTGCTTCTCCGCATTTGTTGCCACGCTTTGTCTCATCCGAAAAGTAACTCAAAGCAGTTGTGAGAATGGATACTTTGAGCCTATGCCCTGAAACCAGGCTGCAGAACAGACAGGGAAACTTTGAGTCACTGAAGCAGAGATGGACAGACAACACCAGGAGCAGACCACGTCTTCAGCATCAGAAGAAAAGCAGCCAGGCACAGGCTACCAAGGATCACAGGACATCTACATGCCATTAAGGGTCTAGACCTCTGGGACAGTGGCAAAGGTTTTCCATGTTGGAGCTCCGAGATAAAGAAAAGCTATTTCAGAATTAAAACTGTTGTGCTGAACATCACATACAGCGCAGCTGCTGGTACCAGACATACAGAGACACAGCACTCAGATTAACTTCTGGGGAACCATCAGCGGGGTTCTGCCCAGCGCAGGCTGGCAGCTCTGCATCTGCATCCCCCTCCCACAGCACAGAGGTGGGAGGCTGGAGCAGGAGCCACAGCACCAAGTCACACCCCAAAGCCCTCCGACAGATAGTAGTACAACCCCTGCAACACACAGTCTGACTGCAAGTTGTCATGAGACAGAGACTTACTAGATAGTTTTTCCTCTAAATTTAAAAAGGAATGAAGCTGACAAGTCCATCTCTTTCAACAAGAAAACGTGAGGGGCAGGGACAGCACCCATCTAATATAAGTATACACATCCCCTGTACCGTCCCTCCCTATTTGTTCCAGAGCAGGCTGTCTGCAAGCAGGAGGAGTAACACCAAGACAGTTTTGTTCATTGGACTACCCTTGCTCTTAAGAGAGAGGTTCCATATGTGAGGATCCAGTAGGGATCTGAGCTAGCAATGCCAGCAGGCAAGAAGCCCACGCTGTTGTCCCTCTTTGTATGCCAAAAATCAGCAACTCCTCAGCAGGTTTTGCCTTAGAGCTACCCCTAAAGACGAGAGATGAAATGGGATTTCTCCAGTCCCCAAACAAATTATTGCCCAGGCAACTCTGTGATGCTTCAGACCAAGGAGCCTAAATTCCCACCGGCTTTGGTGGGAGCCAGTGGAACCAGCTCCTCAACCATGAGACCAAAAGCAGCTCCTGCATCCAGCACAGCTACAGCACTGCGAGCGCAGGAGCAGCCTCCAAAAACCACCTCGAAGGGAACGGCCTGCCGAGTTTTCATCCTGACCCCAGCTTACATGGAAGAATAACACATTACCTCAGCTGAACGCCTCTGCAGCGTCCCCTGGACAGGGCACGTCCGACAGCTGGGTGCTTTTAATTTATAAAGTCCTGCTCCAATCTGGCAATACATTGACAGCATAATCCAGGTTTTACACTGGAAATCAGATCTGCCATCAATTCCAGACTTATAAAGTCATATTTCTTCTTGTAAAACAATATAAACACTTTTGATTGGCAAAATATTAAACAAAATGCTTCTAATTGGCTGGATAAAGACTTTTTTAGCTCATTCTAGATGACTGGGGAAGAGCCAGGGAGAGAAGCAACAGATGGTAACAGGATACTTCATAATTTCCAGCATTTTTATTTCTGTTAAAGGGCACGCCATGTATTCTTATTACACTTCTCTTCACCACTAAAGGCAACTGCTGCTTCCAAAAATTTTCACCCAGAAACCTGATTCAATTTTATAGGCATTTGTAAAAGCAGAGACAGATTCCAACTTTGTCTGTGGGTTAGATTTTTTGGTGTGACATCATCTGTTAAAATATGGGAAAATCTGAGCTGGAAGGGCAGTGTTCAGAAGCCGTTCAGTCCATGTCGCCTTTGACACTGCTATTCCTCTATTTTTTCTGGAAAGCCTCCGTGAGGTTTCTTCCCCCTTTCTCTGGAGCCACCCCAGGGCTCTGCTTCGCAAAGAGATGACAGAAAATTCACCTCTCTCCACACGGAGAAACTGATTAAAGTGAAACTGAAAGAGAAACAAATCAACTGAAACAAAACCAGAGAGGATTTGGAAATATTAAAAAAGGCCTATAAAGAGCATCAGCTAATACCCCCAGCAGTTCCAACCTGACTCCTCCCTCATCCAAATTATTTGTTGTCCTATTAGGAGGCTCATTAGGAAAACTCAAAGCCTTTCACTGCAAGAAGCACACTGGCCCTCCAAAAGCTCCCCAGCCACCCACCGCAGCTGAGCTCCTGCCAGCCCTCTGCCTCCTCCAGCTGTGGCCCACAGCTGGACCCAAAAGTTCCAGAAAAGTTCCCAGGTAACTTCAAGAGGAGCCAGGTCTTCTGTCAAAGCCGTCAGCAGGATACAGACTGACAGGCAGAGTGCCTAAGGATGCTCTGACACCATTAAAACATTAGCACAGACAAAAGAAAAAGGAAAACTTTGTCATCTTTCCTTTCAAAGAGTTGAGACTGGTAATAATTCAGTTTTCAGCTAACACAAAGTAACAGAGCGGCCCGACAAGCTGGCTGCACAAGAAGGGAACTTGAGCTGAGCTGGTATCATTCCAGTGTTCTTCTAGTCCGAAAACTGCTCTGACCATCCGATGCTTCTGCACTACCAGACAGACTTCTGCGGAGGCTCTGACTGCCCTTCACTTCTCCTACAGTGACGCTCTAGAGGCATTTTATTCATCAACCAGCAACTTTTCCATCTTGCTCAGACTTTGCAAGCAAACACTTAATGAAAGCATTCCTCATACGCCCACTTATTCTTCCTTAAGGTCATTTCATGAACCTAGAAATTAACAGTAATTTTCAATCACGCTGCTATATACAGAATCCCACACGCATTTGTCCTGGTAACACACAAACATCCCCGCAAACACCGCTGCCTGAGCTTCCCAGGAAACCATACCCAGAGCACACAGAAACCGAGCGCGAAAGCCGAACCCCTGACAGCTCAGCTCCCCAGAGGACTTCTCACCCAGTTTCTCAAGTTACCCCCCAGAACTCCGTCTGCTTTAACTTTTCAGATTGCAAAAACCAGCTTTGCCAACAAACCGCTCCTTAGCCTTTCCCTTGAAACACAACTTAAAAATGACCTCAGAGCACCGATGCCTCCAAGCGTCTGCTACAAACTCGGAAAACCCCCTGAAAACGCGCAGAAAACTTTTCCAACAGACCCACAAGTCTCCAGCTGCCCTGCTTGGGCATCTCACAGCCCAGCCGGGGAAAGCAGAGTTCCCAAAATCCCTCAGAAACCCCAAACCGGTGAAATCAAGCGCTTAGCCCTGCGCCATCGTTAAAAAAAGTGACATTCCAGGGTTTTTCTGGCTGCTCGGCTAGTGCTGTTGCACATCTGGTACTTCAGAACGGCCTCTTGCCACCCTCGGCAGCCCCAATTTGGGGGAGAAACCCGGCAAAGCGGGGCTGGCGAGGGGGCAGCGGGAGCCTTGGGGTGCCGAGCAGAACTGCCAAGCTTTTGTGCACCGAGGTCTGCGGGGGCAGAGCGGATTACTGCCGGACAAAAAGTTTCTTCTCCTCAAGGAGGAGGAACTACGCAAGACGAGAGGTTTCCAGTTGACTAAATATATATTCACATACATATACGCAAATATATAAAAACCTAGAGCCTCCAGAAACACATCCTAACTTCTGCTCCAGAAAAACAAGCTCAGCAACAGGCTGCTGTACTCCAAGAAAGGTGAAAAAAGTATTGTTTTAAGAGAGTTTTGCGGTTTTTTCACCCCCTTTCACGGGCCCCCTGACAAACGGCATTCAGAGACGCGGGCAGCTAAAGGAGGTTGGGTGGGTTTGGTATTTTTTTTTTCCCCTCCGGAATGCATTGAGTAAAGACAAATGGTTTTGCCCCGCACAAAAGCCACCTCGCCCTCCCCACCCGGGACTCGCTGCCACGGGGATGGAAGGGGGGGCTCGGGGGCCGCTTACCTGCCCGGCCGAGGGACAGGGCACCCAGCAGCACCAGCGCAGCGGGTCCCCACCAGCTCCGTATCCAACTGCGCCTTTTCCACCGCGTGTGCGTATCCATGGTCCACAAAAAACGGGGCACCAGCTCGGGACAACTCGGGGGGGAAGGGGTGGAAAAAAAAAATAATATATATACACACACACAGAGAAGCGAAGAAAAGCCGCTCAGACCCCCCCGCCAGCCCCCCCGGAGAGCAGCCGCTTTATAAAGCCATGGGGCGGGCGGAGGGCTGTCGGGGGCTCCGCCGCGCTCACTCCCGGCCCCTGCCTGCTCCGGCAAGCGACAAAACTTTTCTTTCTCTCTCTCTCTC
>Ga0181612_179924_pt1 | contig 36008 bp, 21 predicted proteins | sample HoacroProtozoa21_FD_119630 | JGI IMG/M metagenome (GOLD analysis project Ga0181612, IMG submission 119630) | Hoatzin crop microbial communities from Cojedes, Venezuel. Combined Assembly of Gp0051906, Gp0051904, Gp0051908
AGCTGTGGCTGCCCCCTCCCTGGCAGGGTTCAAGGCCAGGTTGGACAGGACTCTGACCAACCTGGTCTGGTCTGGTGGAAGGGGTCCCTGCCCGTGCCAGGGGGGTTGGAACTGCATGGTCTGTAAGGTCCCTTCCAACCCAAACCGCTCTATGATTCTATGAAAAGATACTTTCAACTTCCACGCACCTTTCACTTACATCCCCTCCCCGAGTCGAATGGTGACCACCGAGGAGGGGAGAGGAGCACCCGGTTAGCCAGCTGGCCTCCAGCCTGCAGGAGCTCCTTTTGCGGAGAGCAATAAAGAAGGGACAATCCTATTGCTGGAATCATGCAGCAAGCAGAAAGTTAAAGCCTGTGGGCAAGGCCGGAGCTGGATATAGCTGCAAAATTGAGGCAGAGCCGGCAAACCAGGTACTTCTGTAACTGTGCTTGGGCTGCCGGGGCGATGCAGCAGTAGCACAAGGCAGGACAACCCACAAGCAAATGGTGCAGAGCGACGGTGCGTGACGAGATGACAGCACAGGCAGGCAACATGATAGGGGTTTTTTGTTGAAATTGCAGCTGCTTACAGCATCAAACACGTCCTTGCTACCGGCCAGAAAGAGATTCTTCTATGCTCAGAAGTTCATACATGCTTGATCAAAGGCAGGAAGACCAAGAACCAGTCAATAGGTATATTTAGGTTTCCTTCAGCGTAAGGACATCAAGAATGAATCAACGGAAGTATTTCGGTTTCCTTCAAGAGAAGGACATCAGACAGTCACAGCAACTGGTGACAGTGCTTTCGGTCATCGATCTTGTGATATTTGGGGATTCCTGCATTTAAATTCCAGTTTCACAAATATCTGAGAAGCAAGAGAAGTCTGCAAGCATTATGCATTTATAGCTCGAAAATGGTAGGGGGGGTTTGGGGTTGTTTTCTGGGTTTTGTTTTTGTTTTAATCTTTCTGTCAACCAACCTCATGTGCAAGGAGGACAGTGTGGATTTTTTGAATGCCTCAGGATGCAGCCCAAGGAGAAACATTCCCCACACTGGGACTGGGCAGTCAAGTACAAACAGAAAATTACCATAATGAAACATGAGGGTTTTTGCATCCTCCTTGCAACAAATACAACGCTCATTTAGATTCATGGAGTATAAGATACTTTCATCTAAAATTGGCTTTTTCCCCCCATTAGAATCCTATAGGGCTTGTTTAATTACTGCTAATGAGAATGGATTTTTACATGCTACCTGTTAATTTATTTTCAGATTTAGTTTTAATACCAACCCGTTCCCCTTGGGAAAATGACCATCATTATCACACAGTCCTCCGAGAAGCACAAAACAGCTGTCACTTTGGGTCACCATAGCAACACTAACTACACCGAATTTGGTTCAACAGGAGAAAAAAAAAAATATATATACACACATGCACACGCACAGGTGATGATAATAAATTATTTTAGCATAGTTCAGGGAATTCTCATTTCGACAATGATGTGCTTCCCCCTCCTTTTGCCAAACTAACCCAGTTTAAGCTTAGCACATCCCGGAGCAGCAGTGGATAATGCTGCAGATCATCTTCTCCGTAGGCTCCATCACCCAGCAATCTCCCAACCTCATAGTATTGTGAAATATCCCATTCTCTCATATGATGCCAACAAAACCAAGTTTGGAGGGATTTCCTCCCCTCCCCCCAGATTCAGATGTGTTGCTTGGAGGCTCCTGCTGTCACGTAAAGTGTCTGCCAGAGCAGCCCTTGCCAAGCCAAGCAGCTACAGGAGCACCAGCCACCGCTGGTCACCTCTGCTTTCCGCTTGGCCACGGGCGAGGAGACACCTCGTCAAACAGGGATGTGGTCGTCATCCCGGGTGGTAAATTAAAGAGACTGCCAAATACTGTCAGAAACGCCATCATATCAGAGGGTAGCAAACAGGTGATCTACTCACACACCGCAACCGCGTGGGTTCCCAAGGGATGCGCCCATTTAAGTCCCATTAGTGTTAATGGGAATTAAGGGCAGAGCATTAAGACATCTTGAATGAAACAAGCTTGTAAGAGCAAATCCACTGTCAGAAACAAAAATTAGAGGTTTGCCGTTATTTTCAGTGGGAGGAAAGTTGAATCCCAACTCAGTTAAATCAGCTGCTCCATTTTTACAGAAACAAAAGCTCAAAAGGTAAATTGAATATCTGGCTTCTTTATGTCTCAACAGGAAAAAAAAAAAAAGTCTGCTTTATTTGCATTGTTTCCTCCTATGACATACTTTTTATCTGGTATTTTATGAATACTAGTTCGCTAGTCCTCACAGCACTAATGAATCCAGGCATCCTAACTCACTTGTGGACAAGCAGAATTTTGCCACCATCACCAAGAGACAATTTCCAGGACACCTTCTCATGAGAAGCACAACAGCCATGCTGGAAAACCTCCTTTAGCAGGTTTTCCCCCACCCTCTGGTCTATGCTGTATACTTTATTTTGCATTCAATTCAGCGTTCAAGCACACAGCCAAGCTTAAATGGAAGCTTGTTTTCATTCTTGACCCCCATCACCCCAACAGAGAGCAGGAAAACATTGACATCTATGCATGACATCCTGATAACAGACTGGTAGTCTACAAACAGTGCCCTTGAAAGCATTATCATGCACTTTGAAATACATAAGTTTAAGCTTTCAATTATTTCTCATTTGTGAAGTCACATTTTCTGACTTTAATTTTTTCAGCTTTTTTCAGCGTCAAAAAAATCCTACAGTATGACATTCTTGAGAAAAATAAACAATTCTTAGTTTCATAATTTTCTAAATTCTGTTTGAGTCATTTTTAATCAAATTCACTACCTTCACCAGCAATTTAACATCAACAGAAAATAGTATGCTTAAAGGTATCAATAACGTTCAAACTAAAGACAAACGAAAATGCTACAGATGCCCTATACGACCCTGGTGAAAAGAATGTGAAAGCATTTTCTGATATTTAATATTCTTCTTCTACATTATAGTTTTCCCCATCTTTCTAGATAGAAAAACAGACAAAATTCCCCGTAGCTGAACGCAGAAAGAAGCAGCCTAGGAGTATTTTATTGTCTGAACTGGGACTGAATGGACATTCTGAGTTACCCAGGGCAATGCATCCGACAGAAAAACCTCTTGAGGCAGATCATCTCTTATAATGTTCTTTTCTGAGCTTAACAATCAATTCTTCAAACCTCATAACTGCTGCTGCAAAAAAACCCCAAATTTCCTCCCTTTATTCATTTTGAAGATGCCACCACTTCAAGTCGTCGCTTCCTCCTTTGGACTTGTGTTGTGAGGGGCAGAACCAGAGTTGCTAAATTTACTCTCCCTGTAGGATTAGGTGCCTCATACCTTTCCCAGACGCTCTCATTTCCAGCTTTGCAAACAGAAGCATCCCAGTCTTCAGATATTTCCTTTCCTGAAGAGATTTTTCATGTCTTTGATTATTCTCTTCAACTTTTCTTTACTCCTTCTAGCTGTGTTCCGAGAAATGTGCAATGACACATGTTCAACTCTGGATGAAGTTTCATCACCCACCCACGCAACAGCCCACGAAACACAAACTGCATTATTCCACCGCCCACTACTTCACATCTTAATTGCTCTTCTGATTGTAGGTGCCTCTAAACAGAAGCTGTAATGGAACAAGAGAAAATAATGCTCGTGCTTTTCTCTGAGCAGAAGTAGTGCTTAATATCATTTCACCATAGGGCTCATTTATAACCATCTTGTTTGTGCTAAGTATGCAATATCAGCACGTATTTTGAAATCCGCTACAGTAAAACTACACCCAGAACTTCAAGTGAAGCCACAGGTTCACATCACAAAGAGCTTAGCAGTAATACCAGTATAAGAAATACCTGCCCTGCCTTGGTCTGCCCCTGTTGCCCCCACCAGATGCCACAGTTCACCTCTCCCTCAGCTGCGAGAGCACAAGGTGTTTGCAGGGCCGTGCTCCCAGCTGAACTTCTCCAGTTCCTCGACATCATCCACAGGCTCAGCCCTGAAAGGTGTGCGGGCACAGCGGAGAAGACCGCATTTCGTGAGCTGGTAGCGGGATTACTTTAATCCCTAGCTGAACATTTTACATGCTTAAATTACATTTTTGGTGGCAGTGAATTTTAAGCCTCCAGTAATCTGCTCTTCAGGTAGAATTTAGCATTTTTACACCACCTAATTCCTGCACCACTGTAAATTACAGGCAACCTCCCTGCTTTCAGTTTCTGTAAGGCCGTTTCTTCAGTGATATAAAGACGACTTCACAATAAACGGTTTTGCACCAATTTAACTCAACTGGTTTAAAAGAACCAAAGTAGTTAAATGAGAACAACTCCCTGGTGAAGACACAGATTAAACAACACTAGTGTAAAAGGAAAAAAACCCTACCTCTTGCTCTTCATACATGTGAATTGGTGTTGCCACTATTTAAATCATGAGTGACAGCTCTGAATTTTTTTTTCTTACATTTCTTCCTGACTGTCTCTGGCATGGTGCCTTGTCTTTAGTTCAGAAGACAACAGTGCAGCTTGGAGAAGCGAAGTCTCTCCAAAGATGAAGCCGACTATGAAAAGCTGGCTTTCCTCAACCCGAGCTGACTTAACGTGAATCCAGCCACTCTGACCACTGCAGGGCATGACGACAGCACCAGGAGCCAAACACAACACAGAAAAAACAGATTATCCTTCCCCTCCTCCTATTCCAGACCACCCTAACTTTTGTAATCATGGGGATCCAGTCTAGATTTTGATGTTGTGTAGCTTTCCCCTGGCGTCCGAATCCTGTTTAACCATGTAGACACAAAAGATACACATCAATTGCTTTCAAAAAGAAAAAAAAAAAACCAACCACCTACTTTCTGCTTACTCTGAGAAGACGACAACAGATCAGCGTGAAACACCACCAGGCCGGATCTGGTCTTCGGGCTGCGAGGTCCTTGGACTATCAGATGTCACGCAGGTCCACCACTACGTGTAAGACGTGGCTGGGTCCACTTCACATAGTCAATTACGAAAGCTTTCCCACAGATCACAGCCAGGAACTAAGGTTATGTGACTGTATTTAAAGACACATTATGACAAAAGTTGTAAGGATAAACCTTTAGTCAGGAAGAGATATATCTATTGTAGTCTCCATGCTTTCACTGATGTGCAATAATTATGGTTCATAGCTGCTAAAAGGTTTCTAACAAACCTCTCAAAGTAATTTATCATAATTAACATAACCTCAGATATGTTTCAAGCTTTTGGTCTTCAGTTCATTATTTATGGGCCTTTCAAACTTGTTCCAGTACATTAATTTTTCTATTTTTAAGCAAATCTATAAGCAGAGCCTATCAAATGCTAAAAGAATTACACTTCCTAGTTTATAAATGTGGGTAATATACACGTACGTTAATAGCTTAGACCTTTTTTTAAACAGTATTGAGTCATTAATTCATGATCTACAGAGATGATTAGAGGCACGTAGGGCCTGCTTGGCAAGAAAGATGTTATGGATACCTTAAAAGGAACAGAATTTGCAGACAGTGCAAAATCTGCAAAACGTAACAAGCATTTAAAATATTTTGTATATAAATTAGCATTAACAGTACTTTCACATCTTCAGATACAAGTGATTTCTCGTAACTCCCTACAGTTTGGGCAAAACTTCTACCGAATATTAATTATTTCCATCACCATCTCTTCATATCATCTGTTTTCCATACCTGTACTTTTCCCATTCCAGCCTCATTAAATCATACATCATCCAAAATACATTATCCACCTGCCAGAGTAATTAAATACTCACGGTCAGAGCCTCAGAGCTAACAACTACAACAGGTAGATTCCAGTCCTAGTCCCTACTCTGCCTAAGTTACATCAGGAGAGCTTTCCTCCACCTCCCTTTACATAAAATGGCTGTGGGGTGACCCCTCCTTACACTCTGGAGCAGACACTGGCCAACGCACGTGGCTGTAAGCAAGCACCATGAGAAGGGCATCGCGAAGTGAAGAGTGGCTTCTGGTGGGACAAAGCACCCTGGGACACTTTCGTACCCTTAGATAAGTCTGACTAGCAGAAGTTAATGATAAATACCTGCATGCTACACTTAAACAGCACGTGGCATGCGTAAGGGAACTCCACACAGCGAGGTCTCTGTAAGAAGGCAACCAGGTTAGAGGCAAGCTGTTCCCCGCTACGGCGGTGCACAAATGCTCGCTGGAGTCAGGCCAGACGACAAAAGATCCACCCCCAGAGCCACTCTGGACCATGAAGCTTCACCTGTGAGCAGAAGGCACTACAAGGAGGAGACTCCTTTCCTCCAGTCAACACAGAGCATCCCTCCATCATCTCCACCAGAAGCAATATAGCTCTATCTAGCCAAGAAAAATTGCCTTCGAAGTTGTCACAGCCTCGTCAAGTAAAAAAACACTAAGTGATCTTTCCAGACAACAAAACCCACAGCCAAGGTGAACTCTTAGTTCCTTTTTAAATTTTAAGTGTCTAGAAATACTTTGATTAATAGAAAACAAAGAGAAATTGTTGTCCAAAGAGAAGAGCAGTCAATCATCGCCTTTGTTAACATGGCTGTAAGCGGAGGTCCTGACACAGTAACACTTCTTCCAGCTCCTATTCAAGCAGCCAAACGGCCCCTGGAGGCATCTGAAGAACAGGGTGACTAAATCGGGGAGTCCAGTTTATCACAGCGTACCCAAACGGAATTAAACTCTTTGTCTTTCCCTGATTACAAAGCACGGGGCTGTTCGAAGAACGCAAGGCCTTAATGTGCTTTATAAGGCAGGCATTTCACCAGGAGCTGGCTATTCGCCAGCATATATCTCTGTTACTTTTTAAAGATAATCTGGTTAAACAGCTACATCTTTCATTATTATGTTTTTGTTTCCACTATACACATGAAAATTAGCTTAGAGACTAAGAGGGCTAATTTACATTTTCAGAGATATGTTTTATCATTGTGTGCAGATAGGATTTGCAGTCTTTGCTGAATGCGTTGTGTTACCAACCCAATCGCTTTTCTCTGCCCAGAGAAAGAAGAAAAAAAAAAAAAAAAAAGGGCATTTGCATCATGTAAGCAGCGAATACAGTCCAGTTTTTTGTTGAAAGAAGAAAAGCCTGGAATTGTCACCCTTACCTAATAAAGCCAGGGAAAACTGAAGCATAATAGATGCTGAAAGCAAAATTTCCCCAACGCTAATAAAACAGCAAGAGAAAGCACAAACTTTCATTTTTTGGTCACTGCCTTTGAGATCGCACTTTTGTGAACGTGATGTGAATCCCACATGAAAGAAACACAGCACAAATTTTTTCACCACAATGGTAGGTATTTGTAGCTGTAAATAAAAACGGATAATTTGCAAAAGCTGTGTTGCCAATCATGTCACCAGCAGCAACAAGCGTATGAAAACTGTACTTGGTGCTTCCCTTCAGGCAAAGCTTTGAAGAGTGGGTCTGAGATCTAAAACAGCAGAGCACCAGTGTATATTTACCACTCCTGGAGAGCAAAAAAAACATTAAGGAAGGGGATAAAACACAAGAAACCCTATCTCAGTATTATTCCACTCTATTTACTTGAAGAGGGGAGCAGTAAGGAAGCAATTCTAGGATACCGATATATTACCTCCAACTCCCATCATTTAATAGCTGTGACCAGGGAATGGGAAAAGGTACTGCTAGAAGGCAGAAATGGGAAAAAAGTGAGAACAGAAATAGCATTTTAAAACAATCCTATAGTTTGCATGCCTGAAAACAGGCCTGCCCATCACATTCAGTACTGTGTATTCTGTTGGATCCAATGGCATCTCAGTCCTTTCCATACAGGACTACGATCGCATCACCAGTGCAACACCAGTGTCAATGGTTTCTACATAGCCACACATACAGAATTAAATGGTATTAAACCGGTATTTAATACATACGCAGACATGATCAAGCAAAACGCCTATATGTATTCGCACATCGTAACGAGCACGGTCAGTAACTCCATCTACACTGAAGCCACACGACAAAACACAAGCACTGGGAGAGCTGCATCTTTCGCAGGAGAGAGAAACAGAAAGAACAAGCAATTTTCACCGTGATTGCACACGCGTGTTAGACTGGCAGAAAATTGTAATTCTATTTCATAGACAATTTGTAGCACAACTATTCGAGCTTGTTCAACTTCCATATTCTTGTAAAAGTCAACAGAGCTGTGGCTTCAGTGCAGTCCCCCTGGGATGCTGCCCAAAAGGACTCCAACGTCTCCCATGCAACTACTTCCCTCTTGGACAATGAAGAAAAAAGACCTGGAAGCAACCAAAACCTCAGTGTGGGGAATCAGAGCCACCAGCAGGTCCAGGCGCTGCCAGGAAGCCGAGACCTTTCCTGCCTCGTGCCTGGGTGCCATCAGATCTTCACTGCAACCAAACAGCATCAACAAGCACCCTGCAATCCTGAGAAGTCAACGGTTTGTGTCATCACGAGTTATGGGTGGAGATTTTTTTTATTCCTCTTTTCCACATATCTGTCACAAAACCCATCAGTCTGTCCTGTTCTGCAAACTTTGCATCTGGTGGAGCACCTTGGGGTGACTTCTGCCCCCAACTCCAGATGCAAGACGTTAGGGCTATTTACCAAGTTTTGCATCTCAGTAAGTCGCACTTCATGCGTTCTCACTGTAAGATAAATAAAATAACACTGGAAAGCAGTTCCGTCACCATAATGATTTAGTATACATACCGGAGTTGTAACTATAAATAATTAAAGCCAGCTATCTGAAATACGCATCTGAAAGTCACTCCACCTGACAACAGCAAGTTCATTCAACACCTAATACCAAAACCACTGACAATGGCACAAAACAGTATTGAAATACAAGAAAAATTATTTATTCATAGAGTCCGATCTTGCATGTCAAATGTTGTAATTTAAAATATCATTGAGCTATCTCACACTGGCTCCCTCTGCATTACTTTTTTCCAGTCTCACAGCGCTATGAAAAAAAAGCTTACCCACGAAGCAGGTAAGTAAAAAGCAATTCCCAACACGTCGCGTTTAATTGCCCAATTTTGTCTACTAGTCTTTGTACACAATCCACTTCCTAACTCCATTTGCTTTCCTGCTGTGAAAATTCAAATAGACTAATAGGCTTCTCCATCTCTGCTAACAAGAGAATTTTACTTTTAAGATCTTATTTAAATGCAATTACTGTATCGGATTCGGTGCTTTTCACTCAGTTATTCCATGTATCCTTTGAAAAACAAAGTTATGTAGGAAGTACACTTCCAGTTTTAATAAAAGTTAGGGGCTAACTCTAAAACAAGAAAATATTTTTGAAACAGACATAATGAAATATTGACTGATGGGAGGGGGGGGAAGAGTGGCTTTGTTTAGCTTCGAAAGCTACAATGTAGCTCACATTAAAGCCAAGAAAAGACATCACAGTAAAAGCAACTTCTCTAACAAAGATAGCTTATGTTCCTGTGCATGTTTTGCCAATTACACTGGCAACAGAGCATCAAAACCATAAATATATGGGCATATACAAAAACAGTTAGCTGACTTAATTCCAAAGCTGGAATAATTAAAACACTTGTCAATAAAAAAAATCCACTCACACAAGAATATCAGCTACAGTTCCCTTGACTGCAGGTACAAAGGAGCACAACCAACACGCTAAGTTAACATTCACACTATTTACAGCTATTTGTGCCTTGCTTCTTGCAGTGCCAAAATGAATTTGAAACGTATATTTTGGGAAACACCCAACATACACTTTTCTACTTCGAGGGAAGAACATCCAGCCCCGACAAACACAACCAGACCCATCCCAAGGAATACTACAGCAGGGACGCGTACCGCGGCAGGCGCCGGGGAGGGAGGGCGGAGGAGGACCTCAGAAGGGTGATGAATACTGGAACACAGCTACAATTTGTGATAACATTTAACCCTCTGCCCTCAATTTAGACTCTCTAAGACACTAAATGAATACCAATATGTCAATAAGCCAGGACAAACACAAGCCCAGACAGAACAACAAAACCCCTGCCCCTAACAGCATCCATCCCTCTGTCTTCCAGATTACAGGAGAAGCCACGGAATCAGAAGTCTTTAATCCACAGGCGAAAGCTGCCGGGGAAGAGTTAAAGCCAGCAGAGACACCCGCACCTGCGGCAGCAGCTCATCTGCTCTCCCCACGCAGCCGCCCCGCAGGTCACTGCGCTTTAAAAAAAATAAATAAATGAAATAAAATCTGTCTGCTAGCACCAAGCCAATATCTGCCACCGCTGCAGCTGTATGACACAGCAGTTGGCATGGATTAAATAATTCCTTGTTAAGGAAGGATTTATAAAATATGCAGGACATTAACTGAACATACACAGCTAGTAGTTTGAGATTGGAAATTCATTTACCTAGACACAATTGCTGGGTAGAAGGCAGGCTGGAGAACCCAGTCCTGTTTCCCTTCGCTTTGTCAACAGGGACACAGCAGAATTTGCGCCGTTTGGGACAAGCACTAAGGCCAAGATATTAGACAGAAATTCCCAGATTGACGGGAATTAAGGGTAAAGCATCAGTACACAAAAGAGAGCCGAGAACAGGGAGAAGTTCTGTTCAGTGTTGAATTGCCTTAACATCCCCAGGAGTGAAATCGCTAACACCTCCAACATCCATTACACCAACCATTTGGCCTGCAAAACTCCCTAAGGACGGGGCAGTGCCAAAGCTGCTCTTCCAAACATGACTGTTGGAAGCTACTTTGACATCCATCACGCTACTGCCCAAATGCTGCTACGAGATGTCCAGGTCTTCTCAAACCCCTCTTTCATCCTGCTATAAGCAAGTTTTTCTTTTGTTTATAAAGCATCCCCTGCTTGATCTGCAGTGTCGTGGCGGGCCTGGTCTTACCATCTTCTGCATGGGTGGATGGGAAAGAAGGGAGCAGCAGCAGTTGGCAACCAGACTGCAGGGACGGGGAGGGAAGTCGCCTTTGTTTGATCCAAGCATCAGCTGAGAAGAGTCCAACTGGAAAGAAACCACTCTCTTCGGACCTCCCTGGGACGCCTGGGCTAAGACACAACAGCTCTTCTCAGCAGGGCTAAGGAGCACGTGGCTTGTGCCTGCGAACAGGCACCAGTCCTGCAGATACCTCTTACCGCTGCTTAATTAGCAGCAGCATTTTGCTCCTTATCATTCCCAGCACTGGTTATTTTTTATTGTTGTTTGGCTTTGGTGGTTTTTTTTCTTAAGCTGACTTGCCTTGACTTTCAAGGGCTACATTTTATTTTCAGCTCAAATTAAAGGCTGCCGAAATCCATCATGGTCTCGCCTCCCTGCATGAGGAGTCAGCTCTTATCTCTCAGTGGGGGGAAGTGAAAATGGGCTCGGTTGCCTAGAAACCTGAATGAGCATCTTTAAAGTGAAAAGCAACTTCTGGACTGTTAATTCGGGAGCAGAGTGTCCACGCGAGAGGACGGTGCCAGTCTCTTTGCCTTCAACATCTACAGGGTGGCCCTTGGTTTTTTAAACAAGCAGTTGCAAGCAGGACATCAGTCTCTCCCAGTTACAATGACTCCTTCCCACTGGGTCGCAAGGGTTTGCGCAACCCGCACCCACAGAAACTTGTCCATTCATTCAATTCATCTGTGGCACCGCAGGTACCAATTTGATGGAAGGGAATTCAAGAATGAGCCAAGGGACACATCACTCATCTGAAAGTGGATATACGGTAATAATACATTACATACAGTATTATTTATCTTACAAAAGGCCACCTACACCTTACTGGGTTCCTCTGCCCTCAGTAAGAATGAATTACATTGTACTTTATGCAGAGATCCAATCTATTTTTTATAGAAGAAAAAATATATACTCTCCTCTCATTAAAATTACAACATTTACCACATACGTACTGAATATGTTTTCTTTCAATTTACCAAGAAATCCATTATTAAAAGCATTTTAGGAAAAGTCTTTTATAAAATTTCGTATTAGATCTCAAATCTGTTCCCATCCGAAATGTTTTCACTAGTGAAAGCAAAATCTTCAAAATATTCTTACAAAGTTAATCACATCTTACATACTGGTCATGCTGATAGCTATGCCATAAAAGAAAAACATGTAAAAGTAATGGTTTGAACATTAGCTGCATTTTGAGGCTACAAATACTAAAGGCTAAAAACAAGTAGTGCAAGACAGTGAAGTACCAAGAGAAAGATCCACAGTGATGAAGAGTGTTCTAGGTAAGACCCCAACTCCTGGAGGAGATATTACTGGAATCGGTGGGGTCGGGCAGTCACCAGTATAAGTACCAGGTCCTACTGTACTCCTCCGTTGGCTCCAAGTCAATACTTCGGCACAGGAATCCCAGCTCACCTGGGAGGCAGAAAGGGAGCTCCAAGATGAGGAGCAAAGCGCTGTTGCAGCTCTTCTCCATGAAGGGGGGTGACCCCAGCCAGCCTCACCTGGAGGCCGTGCCGGCAACGGGGAGTGCCCCAAGACGCAGATACACTTATGCCTGACATTCTTGCCTTCAGGTTTTAAGCAAGTTATTTAGACCGTACCTTCAATGCCAAAAAGCACACTACACAGAAATACCTGATCTGACTTTGCTACTTCGCATTAAAACCCAAGAAGATACAAGATGTATTATACGTCTGTTAAGGTGGCCAACAGTATCACTACAAACAACTACAACTATACCGGCTACAACACAAGCACAAACCATTTGTGCTTTGTCTCTACTAGGACTTGATATTAAAATAAGTATATTTAAGTCTAGAACCACTACAGACCTACAATAGTAGTAATTTCGCGAAAGGCAAAAAATTTGGCCCAGTTTGCACAGATCTTACTGTCCCTCTGTTAAAAAAACCAAAAGCATTTCTTGCCCCATCTCACAGAAACACCGAGGATAAACACTTGCAGGTTTCTGCCATGTTCAGATGTTACAGTAAATGATCAAACACAGCAAAGGTGAAAAGGAAGAATTCATCAGCACAATGAGAAGTTCTGTCCTGCTTGCTCTTCTTGTTTGCCCTTTTCTCTTTGTTTTTAAATCTCTCTCCCCCTGCTCCTCTCCTCAAGTTACTTTATTCTAACATTTTTCCTGATGCAATCAGCTCAATAACATGCATATAACTAAAGAAACCCACCTGGTTTCCCTCCCTTCCCTGGCCTCCAGCACTGGAAACAAGATCTACCATCACGTGCCTCTAAACCACTGACCTCTGCTTTTTAGAGCTGATGAAAGCTTACATCAGGGCAAACTCAGTTTACAATAATTCTTGCTCCTAGGCCAAATATTTTATCCACCATCTACCCTGAACACCAGTAACCACCGGGCGAGAAGAATGCTCTGATATCCAACACTGCCATCAGTGCTCTGAGAAAGCAGACAAAATAAAACAAAGCTTATAAGCACAGACCCTGTTCTGATATTTATTTTGTATTCAGCTACCCCTGTCTTAATTTAGAATCATTGAATAGTTCAGGTTGGGAGGGACCTTACAGATGATCTCGTTCCAACCCCCCTGCCATCAGCAGGGAGACCTTCCACCAGACCAGGTTGCTCAAAGCCCTGTCCAACCTGGCCTCGAACGCTCCCAGGGAGGGGGCAGCCACAATTTCAATTTATACATGATTTAAAATGATCTGCTGGACACGCCAGGTCAGACAGGGAAGAGAGCAAGCTCCTCCTCAAGTCCTCACTCTACCTCCGTGAACAGCGACAAAATAAAACCCACTGCTCGCTGCCTAGCCTACTGCCCCGAGTATCTTCTACACCCACTGCCATACGGAGAACAAATTATACTTTCTCCTCTCCTCTCCCCTTCTGTGAAACTTTAGAGGGCCCTGAGCAAGAGCTACTTAAAGAGAGCAGCGCATCCCGGGCTCGCTCGCGGGCTCCGGTCCCAGCTGCACGCAGCCGATTCCCACCCCGCTCCCCAGAGAGCGCATTATCAGCGCCTTGCCAGCCGAGAAGCTGAAAACAAGGGAAGGGGACTGGGAAGGGAAGGGAGGAGAAATCAAATGAAAAATAATGCAGCAGCTGGTCAGTGAGACTCGATTTTCAAATCTAATCTCGGTTTGTGCAGTCAATGGGGGAGAAATGCCATCATTTGCATGACAACGGCCAAGCAAACTGAATAGTGGCAAATCAATTCTGCAAGAGAAGATAAAGCAGAATATACCTAATATATTAGCAGCAAGGTAGGACTCAATTCCCATAATGTCTGATTATATTGATTAAAACTGACACTTTTTTTATTATTATTATTCCTCTTCCACTTAGGACGTGGAAACAACTGAGGCACATAAAGATGCAGCTGTTTTACACAAATGGAAACACACTTTGCCGTGAAATAAAATAATGTAAAGTCCACATCCATTAGGAGTATCAGCCCTAGAAAATATCAGGGCTGGTCGTTTCAGCACGTTACAAAGAAGCGCGCTCACTTGGGCTCAGGCAGGGATTCAGTGACCTTAATTTACACCCATCAGGAGAGATGCAAATAGTACAGCTGAAAGGAAATATTAGGTTTTATTTACGGCTTACTTTAAAATAATCGGCAAACATGGTATCTCTGCCTTGCTTCCCATTTATTTAGAGCTTTGACTGTGAATGTTGACTTGCTGTTGAATTTAATAACCCTCACAATCACTACTGGGTTTAAGACAAAAATTTTCTGAGAATGTGCACTTGTCTGTAGTTAAAACCAATTCTTTTTAACTCAAACAAAATCCTCCTTCCCTTCCTTCATCACCAGTGTCATTATCTCATGTAGTAATCTCATTTTTAAAGACGACATTACAGCTGAATGAGAATTCCTAGTCTCACAAGGGAAGCACATCCAGCATATGAAAAAAGAAAGTACCTACCAGTGATGATGCTGCCTGCATCTAAGCAAATTGTAATTGTAAAGAAAAAAAACCACAAGTTAGGACGCTGGAAAGGCCATGTTACTTTTGACAAAGGAATTTGCTACAATAATCATTTTCAAGTTAAAAAAAATTAAATACATTTTTTGTGGTTTTTTTAACTACAGCGCGTGTCATCATAAATATGACACAAAGACTGCAGAAAAACTCAGCCAATATTGCTGATGTCACTGAATCTATTCTGCACAGCACTAGAACAGGACAGCAAACACATCGGAATCTTCTCAATGCCGGATCTTTTGACCTTGTTCCCAGCTAAAAGAGAACCCCCTCAGTCCCACTCCCAACGCCGCCTATTTCCCTGCAATGTGCAGAAGAGAGCCAGAACCTCCACCCGGTGCCTCCTTGAACACCAAACACTCCCACAGGCCCACACGCCGATGTCGTCGTCAGACCCCGAAAGACAGCGATGCGCCGTGACAACGCGCCCCGACAGCAGGCCAACAACGCGCCCGGGCTCGAGGCTGCCCGGCGGGCTGCGGGAGGGAAGCTGGAGAACACGGGGAGCTCTCAGGGGGGGTTGCAGAGGAGCTGGGTCCCCCTCTCACCTCGCAGCCACCACCACCCTGCCCTCGCACATCCTCCAGAACCTACCCCAAGAAACTCCTCAGTTCGCTACCTGCCATGCACATATCATGGACCCCAGACTCAGACACGTCCAAACCTGACCTACAATAACATCTCCTCCAACGGGCAGCAGACTTACACTAATATACATTAGTTTTAGCAACCAGCTTAAGTAGAGACGTAAGCGACATTTGCTCCCTGGAGTGAAATTATACATTCATATGGATCCTATCATGTTTTGCCATCTCATTTCTTTAGCGCAGTTCAGCTGTCACAATCTCACTCCGGCACGGAAGGAAGCAAACCTTCCGAGTTTAACAATGCGCAGGCAAAAAACCCCCAGAAGCCGCCAATGTCAGTAGCAGGGCACCGAGCCCAGTTTGCAGATTAAAAAGTCCAGGCACAAGAGGGTTTTGAACAAAAAGGATTGTGCTTTACCAGTTTGCTTTCAATAATTCCTTCAGGGCAATAAACCTTCACTAAATTATCCTTCAGAAAACTGGGTGGTAACATACAAAGGCTTTTTCTTTTTTTGTTGTTGTTTTAAATAGAGAAAAATTCTATAAACGCAAGGCCTAAAATTTTGGGTAATGTGCTAATGTAACTATGTGGCCCCACGCTTAAACCAATTCAAAAGCAGCTTGGAATACACATTTCATAAATTCAGATCTTTCCGCTCTTCTGACCTTGGTGATTCATTTTTTCTGTTTTAAATAAAAGAGCCCAGCAGCTCCCAGCACTGAGCTGCACGGTACAGGACAGCAGCAGCGGCTAGCAACATCTCAACTAAACGATTACAAGCCTGTAAGAGGAAATATGAAACACTACTTGGTTTATTTGCATTTATATTGGCTAGAATAAATGAAAAATATGGAAAAACAACATTTCTAATTTCACTAAAATATGGTGATTTGGAAACCAGTTTGAACAAAAAGAGTTAAGTATTGGGATGACTTTTTTTGTACACAGAAGCTGGATGAATAATGTGGGATGAATAATTTATAGTATAAATTTCAAAGTTACCAAGAATGGATTTTAGTTTATCCACAGTTTGTAGCTAACACCACCACAGATTCTATCTGAACTATTAGCATTTCCTGAATTAAAATTATTGATCATTACAAGTAACAAAAATTCAACCAAATTTATTGATTCAGTTGGAACATCACATGTTCCCCCCCACCCCTAGGCTGAATGACTTCAGCTTTCAGAGGGCATAATCAGTTTTTTATTTTCAGACAACATAATACCATGCTACCACAAAGAAAAAAAAAAAAAGTTTTGCCTTTCCTCCAAATCACCTTCATCGTTACCATTTCCTCTGTGGTCATCATATGTGCCCAAGTCCTCGAGTCACATCAGCTTTCTCATCCAACTACTTAAGAAACTGGAAATTCACTGAAGAAAAATGGCTATATAATGGATCTGACTTACATTAAAGTTACTAGAGATGAAAGAGAAAAAGGTAAAAACATTTGATCGGGTTTGCAAAGCGGGCAGGGTTGTTCTGGCAGGCAGCAAGCCATGCCTTTAGTAACTCCCACCAATACGTAAACTGCACTGCGAGGTATCAGCACAGCTTTACGTTCCTCCAGTAGTCCTGTGGGTTTATTACTCTGCATCTAGCACAGTATGAACACAGCATAATATAACCTCATGCAACACGCATCATCTCATAGAGTATAGATTCAAACATTAATGATGAAATTTGTTCAAACCCTACTCCTGAAAAATATCCTTGCCCTCACCATCCTTCATTCTTGCCAAGGGCACAAGCATGTGAGTGATTGTAATAGGAGGATTCTTGGATATGTAATTAAGAATGTATATAGTAAAAGCTCAAATACAGGAAAAAATTCTCATAAAGATCTAATTTAAAAACCTAAATTATTATAAAGATTGTTCAAATACATGCCCACTTCTGCTCATGACATTTAAACTGACAATTCTAAATAGAGTGGCTACTAAGGTACACCCAGATTACTTCTCCAGTACCCTACCTCCTGTGAATTAATGAGAGTTAAAAGTATTTCAGGTTAAGTGCGTGAAGACACAGCCATACAAACCTCGTGGTTTACAGGATGCTGAGTCGTCACGGCTCTCATCCTATTGCTGGCCTGTTAGCTGGAAACCGCGCTCTTTCAAGAAATCAACTTTAAGGTTTCAAACCCATTTATAAGATTAGTACTGCATAAACATTTAAGAACTCAACTAAATGACAGTAATCCCTTTCTATGCCACAGTCAACCAAGATACTAACAGCAAGAGCCATAAAAGACTGGAAAATTTCTTCTTATACAAAATTTTAAAATCTATGCATATAACATATGAACACGCATGCCTCCACCTCTCATGTAGTGTATTAAAAAGAATGGTACAGATTAACATGAAGCTACAGCTTCAAATAACATTGTAGCTTATTTTTAAAAGTGTCTGTGAAAATTTACAGCTAAAGATAATTAAGTCCTTTCAACCAGCTCTGCGCTTGGGTCTTCTATTTAAGAACTCTGGTAAGAGTTAAATTCTCACTGGATTAAAAATAGCACAATTAATCTGTTTCTGAAGAAGAAGGGGGAAGAAAGAGTCAATTCTCTTGTAGCTAATGGAGTTAAATTGGGGTAAATGAAAGTAAAATGAGGCCCATTCGCTTGTGTTTGTGCAGGCACAACAAAGCCTCTGTCACCCCGACACTAACAGAAACTATTCAAGTGCCTCGCTCCTGGGAAAATTAGATGTTTTCAGGCAAGCCAGAGAAATCTCTCTTGTAAATCAGTCTCCAAAGATGAAGAAGGTGAGAGCTGAATGGGGAAACAAGACAAGTAAACCAACACCAGACATCTTCAGATCGCCATTACTCTTCTCACACCTTTGATTTGTAAAATGACAACGTTTCCATCGGAAAGGTATGACGAAGGTGGGACCAGAACCTTACTGGCTCTTGTTCCGCTCATGCCACCGTCCCCTGTGGGACAGAGGGCCGAGACAGCCGAGACTCCCCCTTGCCCGGTGGGCGTTTAAGCAGGGTGCAGGCCCCTACTCCCATCCACCGCTAAGCACGTTAAGGAGAACATCACCCTCGTTTAACAGCTCCATGTTGCTGTCAGTAGCACACTCAAACCCTAGGATGGCAAAGGCTGAACTTTGGGGAATATTAAGTTACGCACCTGCTTCTTCCACCGCATAGGACATTTCACATCAGATTTTCATAAAAACCTGCTGCTGATTCCTGCCCTTCTAGGCCAGTGGAGACTAAATGTGGTCTGGAGGAATAATTCCGTCTGGCTGAAAACACCCAGTGACATCATTTAGTGACACCAGAGCGGCTGACAAAGGGAGCCCTTCGTCCTCCGAGATGGATTAGGGGACATTTTACCGGCAGCTGCACAGTGAGCAGTAGGTATAGGGCTGTCTGCAGAGAAGGAAATGCTGAGAAATGATGTGACAAATCAAAGCAATAGACAGGGAGGAAAAAAATAATATATATCCTTCAGCATAAGTCAGGGACTTAGCTAGAAACACTCCTGACAGATTAGTTTCTGCAACGCCCTGAGCCACCAGCTTCCAAAAAGATTGGTTCAATGAATACATTTACAATGAATAATAATCAACTTCTCAGCTTCTTATGACTTGGGTTTTTATTCCTTAATCCTGTATCAGAATTCATCAAACACATGTTTTTCTGTTAACATGGCTTAAAAGTGAGGATCACATGCAAACATGAAATAATGCATGCATAAGAAATAATCTTGATGGTAAGTTTGATTAAGTGAAATATTAGGAAGTGATACTACTGACAACTGCAAAAAAAGTCCATCACACTTGTCCGCTGCTTCTTCTCCACTGGCAACTCTAATGAAAATCTTTTTTTGTTTTGTTTTAGACTGCACAATACAAGAAACAATACTTCGCAGTCCTCCTCCCCTGCAATTCAGATGCATTGCACTAGTCTCCCTTTTAAATTATAAATGTCTTCATGGCTCTGGCTGAGCTTATTTTATCGAAGGCTTTTTGAGTAACAAAGACAGGCAAACAAGTAAAGCCTGAAAGTTAAAAGAATCAAAGCTTTAAAGGAGTCAAAGAGTGGTCCCGACGAATCTGCAATTTTCTGGTGCATCATTCTGCATCAGATGAGTAATCCATCGTTTGGGACCATTTCCAAGAACGGACCATCTGCTCTCAGCATGACCGCGCTCGTGGAAGCTGCACAGAATCTCTCACCTTCTCTTCAACAGCTCTAGAGAAAAATAATAAGGTTTCTAAAAAGAACAAAGCCAATAAATCGTAAGCTGCTTTGCCTGAAATACTATCTCTTCACAGGTTCAGTACATCTAACTTGCATTAGTGGCCTTCTGCCACATATAAGTGGCATTTGACATGGAGGAAACAAATGATACTGATGGGAGAAAATGGATTTTTAGCCATGAGAACACAACACTAAAACAATAAAATCGCATATAAGTGATTGAGAGAATTTGCATATGTACAGTTTCTGAATTCTTCCTAATTTCACGCACGTGCTCTATCACAAATGCCTCCAAGAGCAGCAAGGCAACCACAGAATGCAAAACCTCCCCATCTACCCCGTGCCCTGCGTGCAAGGAAGGCCACAGGACAAAAGCCCCTAGCCTTAATGCTCCAGTAAGGCAACGCCATGGAAGGAGCCAGATCTGAAAAGGCCAAAAGAAACAAGCCAAGCACTTTTTATGGAACTGTCCTGCAAAGTCAAATTAAAGCAGCTGGCGAATGGGATAGGAGATCAAATTCTCGTATCAACAAACAGGCGGGTGCTGCCAGAAGAGGTGGTCCTGTTCCCATAATCCCAGCCACAGCTTCACATCCTCCCCTCTGCCAGCATGGGCACTCACCTACTCCTTATGGGAGCCAAACTTCAGAAACTAAACCAGCACAAGGCTTCAGGTTTTTACTCAGGAGCAAAAAAAAAACCAACAACTCTTGAGGACTCCCTAGCCAGGGGGAAAAAATCAATACCAACGTTTCCAACAGCAGCCTGCCACTAGGTCAGTTCAGCTTTACGTCAAAAATTCAGCTAAGAGCTGATTCTTGAGCAGCTCAAGTACCCTAAGAACCCACATGGATTTTAACAGTGCATAGGTTCTAGCTGTGGCACAAGGAAGACCATGGGATCATGTGGCTGAAGAAGAGAAGGCTCAACAGCCCTCTTTCATATTAAGAGTGGTCTTAGATTCAGCATCTCACTGCCATCAAAAGGGTGAGGTCCCAGTGCCTTCCCACTTCCCAGCTGCACACTTCCCCTCCATCTCTTGTGTGAGGACCAGTGCTCTTCCAAACCTCAATGGAGCCACTACCCCAGCAGAAAAGTTCTCCATTGGGCTTCATCCTTCAGGCTTGAAAGGCAGAAAGCCAAGCTGACATCAAAACAAAGGCAGGCAGGTAAGAATAACTGGTTTCACTACATCCTCAGTATCCATATGGTATTGCTATGGCTTCATCGAAAGACCAACTGGGTTTGCGACCTCCTGAAGAAGCTGATCTCACATCACCAGAGCAGCAAACTCTGAACAAATTCCACAAAGGCCAGTGGAGGGGGATTAGAAGAAAGGGTTTAACTAAACCATTATGGAGGGTTTTTTTCAAAAGAGGCCGAACTATTTTCTAAAGCTGGTAGAAATGGCTTTGGGCTCATTGTTCAAAAGTACAAGACTGAATACTCCACACACAGGAGACATGTCTATAAAGTATGCACTTCGAAAGCCAAAGGCAATATCCATACTTTGCTCACATTTTGGAAATTCAGAGCCCATGCACGCAAGGAGATCAGTTGCTTTTTGTTTAAAGCCAAAAACCACGCACAAGGTGTCCTTAATTATTTGGCCTACAACTCTGAAAACTGAGCTTGAAAGGAGCAATTGCAGCATCACACTTCTCTTGATCAAAGTAGCAGATCTCATACTTCGGGGCTGGAGGACCCAAGACAGGTGACAGCCAGCCAGAGCTTCATCCAGCCCCTTGTCTGCTCCTGGCCGTTGACACAAGCCTTCTACTGCGCTGCTACAGGCGTAAGGACTGGAGATGGTTCCTTCCACAGCTGAAGTGGAAATTGGCATTCTTGCCTTCCAGACTACAGTGCAATGAAGACAAAAACGTCATTCCCAGAACAGCCTTCGCGTACCTCTCCTGAGACTACAGGGATGAGAGATGCCCCTCCTGCCACAGGGGTGCAGGAGAGCCCAGCACAGGAATAGCAAGGAGACGTGCACAGGGAAAGGAGTTATCACTGTAGGAGTCTGCAGTGTAAGGTTGAGAACACAAGGGCAGCGAAGGAGCAAGTATAAGATATGCTCTAGGATAGGCATCCCACCACCACAGAAATGGAGTGGAAGAGAAGGGAGAAAACACAGAATTCTCCATGTATGAAACCAGGTGCTGAAGCAGCAGGAACATGTGCACGGGTGAGATTTAGAGCTTGAGTTAGAGAAGTGGTAGAGGAAGTCAAGCTGAATCTTACAGCAGACTTCTCCCCTGGCTTTTGCACCACAAAACAGGAAAGCAGAAATAGTCCCCTTCGTGTCTACAAGTGGCTTCAATCAGGGCAGCACTTCTCTTTGTGACCAGCCACAGTAGTGTCACTCCGTCTCCTGCTACAAGCATCCTAGAAGCCTCAGCCATTACCACCAGTCCTTATTCCAAATCACCTCCACCAGTTCAGTTACTGCACATCTATTAAGCATGGCTCCAGTGCTCTTCCTTGGCAAAATCCAAGTATTTTAGGTGTTTAAGGAGAAAGGAATAATTTGACAAGAAAAGTGAAAAATTCCATGCAGGCCTTAGGAAACATCTCTGGCCCTCTCATCGCCCTCCTTTACCCTTTTTCACAGGCATTTCCAATAGGCAGCTTTTGAGCTGCCAGATTAATTGCTCAGCTGGCAGGAGAGCAGGCCACCAGAGTCCCCGAGGCCCCAGCTGCTCCTCCCCTACTACTATCAGGGCTCCCATTAGAGGCAACATATCCTACCCTGATTAAAATATTTCCTACCCGAGCCTTACACCAGCCTCTGTCTGCCAATTTCAGAAGACTTGCTCTTGATTTATACAGGAGTAAACGAGAGGAGGCGGCAGTTCAGAACTGAATTAAAAAAAGCAAAACAGTGATGGGGGTAAAATACCAGAAATACTCAGTCCTCGAGCTGCAGGACTATCTTTCAGGCCTACAAGCTCTGGCCCTAAAAGATAATTTATTACCTTAGGACTCCAAAAGAACTATTTTGCATAAAGAAAAAAAATTTTTTAGTATTTTAGAAATAAACTTGCTCCATTCTTGGATTAATATCAAGCTACCAGGATTAGCTGCCACAGAACTAGGTATGATCCATGTACACAGCTGCATCATTTCCTATAACATAGCCGTTCAATAATCCATCCACCGCAGAAGGCAAAAAAAGATGTAACCAATACGCAGAAACAGTGTTTACAGTTAACAGCAACCGCCTTATTTGCCCTTCCTTCTGTTACAACAGTTCAGTATAACAACAACACTCCTTCTTTGTGCTCTTCTACACTGCTGAGTCTTGATTGATGATTCTTGTAAATATTTGTTTAGCAATTAATCATCTGTCTCTACCTTTTAGACTTCACTAAGAGCATCTTGAACACAAAACAATTTAATACAGAATACTGTAACTGCTGCCAAACAGGGGAGGGGAAAAAAAAAATAAATACAAACCTACTTTGGATCGCTGCAGCTCCAAGGTCTATGCCCTTCACACGTGGCAGTGAGCAACCACCTTCTCCCAGACAAGGGCTCAGAACAGATGCTGTAAGTACCAACAGTGATTGTTTCACTAGCATGCCATGGATTATTGAACGACTGTGTTATAGGACATTCGTTATTAGTGCTACAGAGTTGGTGGTTGGTTTGTTTTTTGAAGGACCACAGCTAACTATTTCCCCCCAGTCTTTTCCCATTAATAGATAAACTACCTGAAAGTAGTAATAAATTGTATTTGACCAGTGTGATATCTAGTGGTCAGGTAATAATTTCCCCACAGATACCAAGGGAAGCTTACGGCCTTGAAGCCATGCTCGTACTGGAAGAAACACTGAGAAGGAAAACCACCTCATTGCTGGTTTTTAGTTCAGTTCTTAAAGAAAAAGGAAACATATTTTGCATCCGTCACTCATCAAGTGCTATAGAGCAACAGTGCCTACAGCATCCGAGAATATCCTTACCCTAGGTAATGCCTCCTGATCTAAACCAGACCACAACCAAAAATCACACCCTAAACGGCACCCTACAGCATGGAGTAAAATAGCAAGAGGCAGGACGAGAACTCAAGTTCATGTGATGTTTCGTGTTGTACCAAACTTGACACCCAAGTACAACAGCAGAAATTAAGTGACACATTCTCATGTAGTCAGTCACTTCAGCATCACCAACGGAAACCAAGCTTATCTGCTTACACCGTTCCACTCCCTTGCAAGCAACACCTTTCCCGCACGCTGTCCCCTTGCAGCTGAGCTACAGCATATGGCGTACGCAGATATTGATACTCCGCTCCCAGCGATACCTCTGCTCCAGCCCCTGCAGCTGCCCTCAACCAGTAAACCAGCTTTTGCCAGGCACGTTACCACTGCTCTCCTGGCAGCGTCTTCCCCAGCTGCGGAGCAAACGTGCTCCTGCTCCACGCGTTCCCAGGCGAGGACGCCAATCTTTGGACACCAGCCGCTGGGATCAGGCCAGACGGACGCTTTCTGCTGTTCCTCTGCTTCATGGGCTTGAATAGCAAGAGACTACGAACTGTAAAAACAGAATCCTGTTATCTACTGCAGAAACAAACACCAGTTTGCCAGACAGCAGCGAAACAACCTCAGATGAGAAACCAGAGATTTTAGAAAGAGGAACGCGAGTGGGGAAAAAGAAGAATAATTTAACAGGAAATCAAAATGTAAAACTTATCTAGAGAAATAAATGTAACTTATCATCCAACACACAGTCTTCAAGTAAATGAAAAGACACACAACGCTGTGCCATCTTATAGAATATAAATATTACTTCTGCCTCACGTTTGGGGAGCAGAGGGGCCTGCAGTTTTAACATCTCTTTTCGGAGCTGGGGAATTACTACCCAAGACCTCCGGGAAAAGCTGTGACATCTGCCTTTCCAGCAGTGCCTAAGGTGGTCTCCATAAGCAGGTGGCATTTTCTGAGCACAAATGTCTCCCACTTCTTCCCACTATCCCGTACTTGTGCCCACACCCCATGCTTAAACCATGCCCCCAGATCTTCTTCATCCATCAGACGAATGGTTAGTTTGTTACTTGACTTTAAGGAATATTAACTTACAGCAAAGCACATAATTCAAGATGGATTAATTACGCTTCCCAGGGCAGCCAGCCACAGACACAAAGGGAAGAGTAATCTTTCCTGGACAAGCAACAGATCAGCAGTCGTGCAGCCTGCTACACCCTGATACTATCCTGGGCGCAAATAACAACAGTCTGTGCCTGTCTGGCACATTTACCAAGAGAAATCTGGCATATGTTTTACTGTGAATAATTAGGACAAACACACAGAACTCTTGTTATTTCAAGGTAGCTTTTATTAGGGCTCCATTCCTTCAGACTTTTAAAAGGAGAGTAAGATGACAAGACACAAGACTATCAAAACTTCATTCAGCAAAGGGCTGAAAGAGATCATCAGGTAGGGATATGAACAAGCAAAGTCTCCACACAAGCGAAAGAAAAAACAAATAAAACAGACACCAGACTGCACTTTGGAAATCTGTTCATCTGTGAAAGTATGGCTATTTCACAGTTGCTCCCTGCTTTCTTCCTGAAGTGATTTAGGTATGAAAGCTTTATAATATAACCTGAATCCAGTTTAGATATTACACACATAAATCTTGATATACGTAAAGACCTGATTTTTGAAACATATATTGGTTTTCCTTTTTAGCCAAGGATTTTTAGAGACACACTCACAGAAGGTAAGACAATCCACAGAAAAAACTAGGGAATTGATTTCCTATTTGGTTACTTCAGCATCGAGTGTCCTGATTTTAAGCACAAGTCCTGCCATATTTAGAAGTTTGACGAAATCACCTTTTTAAAAAAAAAATAAAATAAAATAAAAAATAAGTGCTGAGAGCACACCAGATTCCACCCAGGGGCAGAGCTAGCAGCCAATCTCACAGGCCTCCTGGCACCAGCTCAGACCCCGAAGGCACAGGCAGGATTCCTGTGATTCACAATTCAGAAGGCAAACCGAAAGGCCTCTGGATGCTTCAGTGTGCTGCTTTTTTTTTTTTTAAATAACATTACAGCACCATGTGGCAGTCTTGAAAACAGTGAGATATATCACATGCTATGAACAGTCATTTCCAAAAACCTGGCATCAGCTATGCCTTTTTTGGCACCAAGTCCACGGAGGGTGCAGAAGCCCCAGGGAGCTCCAGAAGCCCTCAGCTGCTCGTTCTTGTTTCTGCGTGGCCTCTTCCCACCCTTGGAACACCAGCATTCACGCGGACAGGCTGAGAACAAGGACCAGCTCTCCGCACGTCCCCAGAAGGTGGCTTGCGCCCACACAAGGGAGATGGCAGCCAACCCAGCATCAGCCCCGGAGAGCCCAGCAGCGGGATGGAGCAGAAACACCTCCACCAGTGCCAGCCACAACAGCAGCACACGCCTTACCGTATCTTGGGGATTCCTACCTGGAAATTCAGGAATCAGTTTTCAAGAGCCATCTTATACAGTCTCCATTTACACAAACTGATGTTGAAAAATACTTCCATGCACAGGATGGACAAAAAAAATTTAATCCTGTCTGACACCTGCAAGCCTGCTTGGACATTCTTGCAGAGGGATTCAAAACCATCTTCGAGCCAGAAGCATCAAACCCTGATCAGGACCAACCACCACAACCACAACCAGGAAGGAAGTGATTTGATTAAACTGGTTTAACAAGGAAAAGTGGTGACAGGAGAGATATCATTTGGAAAAGAAATACACAGGGCTTACGCATATTATGGGTTTTTACATCAAAAGTTTACAGTTCCAGGCAGTTCTAAAGTGAGATCCTGCAGTCACCACCACAACTCGTTCCAGCTGAGTTTGCAAAAGGTTTAATCATCCCATTCCGGACAGCTAGGATGGAAGTGATGAGTTACATGAATCAGAGTTGGTGTCTAATCAGCATAATTAATGTAATTCGATAATTAACCCAAGGAGGGAAGAGCTCCTTTAGGCACAGGTAAAAGAGTGCATGAGTCATTACTTGGCAGTGACAGCAATTAGTTTGACAATGCAAGTTGTGGTTTGTTGGAAGGTTTGGACTAAGGCTAAAACAGAAACACACAAATGATGAGGTGCTAGGACAGAAGCTCTAGGCTGTCTTTCTCTGACCACCAGAAACCAAGCAGCTACTGTCACCAAAGTCACCTGCCATTCTGTCAAACCCTACGCAGCATCTTGGGACGCAACACCCAAGCTACAACCACACACCCAACACTGCTGATGTCAGTCCAGTCTGTTGTGAGTAGTAACAGCAAGGGCTCTTTGCGGACGGTTTTATGCATCATGCTGCATTCCAAGCCTTTTTTATCATTGATCCCACCCATGGAATTACCACAAAAATGCTCTCTCCTCAACATCCGTACAAAAGACACAGCTTCACAGCGCCAGAACCCATTTTACAAGTGTCTGATGCCTGACAGCTCCCAAGCAGTGCTTCTGGTTTCTCCATACAGAAGCTTCAGAAATCCCTTCTGCTACTTCAAAGCTGCATCTCATAGAATACGGTTCAATTTCAGCACAAAACAAACAACAAGCTGTGTGAGTATTGCCATACGTTCCTATAAATTAAAGGCAGCAAAAGCTAGCATAGCCGCTGAAGGAAGCAGCCTATCCTTGCAAACACCATGGTGTACTTGTTGCTGCCCTCACACCTTTTCCTTTTCTGCGTTACATAGCTGAACAGCAAATTGGATGGATGAATTCACCTAGGGTAAACGCATTTTGAGGGTATGGAAGGTTAGTTTTAAGTTTATGTGAGTTTAGAGTATATATATTAAATTCCATGGTTCCTTCCAGAAGCATAAGAAACTGAAGGAAGAAGAAACTAAATCATGTCCCGTCTGCCATCTGAGAGTTGTCCAGCCCTGATATCAAGCGGCTCTTTGCCAAGCAAGCCCATTGCCACAGCTTTGGAAACACACGTTGGCTAGTAAAAGGTTCCTAGTACTGCCTGGCAACGTGTCACTGCGTACAGAGATTCAGCAGCCTGCCTGTACACTTAGCAGCCGTGAAAATAATTGCTGCAGAAGTGATTTATCCCCTTTGACCTGATCTAAAGCCAACAGAGTTCTGCTGAGGCATCCAGCGAGCTTTGGATGAGTATTTACAGCTATCACTGTCTAACACCTTCCTGCTGATAGAAAAGCCATCTTCTGTTTCATATTCAGAGAGCTAATATACAGAACATTTCATTTTTATTTCTTAGCTTCCACTAGCAGAGATGCAACTGTTGAAACTTCAATAATCTACCCATCACACAGCATGCAGCTAAGGAGAGAACGGCCCCCATTTTACTCAGATCAAAATCAAGTACTACTCCCCATTACGAAATAAATCATTGTTTACATTTGTATCACCTATTAATTCAGCAATGTGCTTATCAAATTCTTCAGACTTCTCTGCTGAGGTGCGTAATCGCTGCTGCTCAAAGCTGTGTCGAGGAAAGGGAAAAACAAAATCTGTTCAAGGATTATGTTGGCCATTACTAGAGGTCATGACAGTTGCAGAGACTCCCATTAGATACATCCCATGTGTTGTTGGATGCTGCATATGAAGATGCACAGAGCTGTTTCAGATATCCTACAAAACTCCAAACAAGAGATGTTCAGAAGTTCTCAGCATGAACTAGAACAGAAGTCTTATCCCTTAATTCCTTTGGGTTTTTTGCCCCCCCCCCCGACTGTAAAATTCCTACTGAAAACTTAACTGAAACTACTGACATGGAACGTTTTGTTAAGTCAATACTAGAGCAAAAACATTAGCAAAGTACACTTCAAGGAGGGAAAAGGTTTTGCAATAGGCAGAAGCTCTGTTCCAGCCCCAAAACAACAGTATTATTATGGGGTAAACATAAGAACAAGTGATGAGGGTGAGTGCTTTCAGAGTGGTCATTACCTAACAGTTACAATCTTTTTCACCAGCATCCTGGTGGGCAGCCTTACTGCAGTGGACAAGGAATACATGTTTATAGAGAACAGACTACTTTTCACCCAAGAAAGAAAACTCTCACCAAGCCACAACGTACGTCAACTGTTACGCTCTCACTAACCGGCTTTCACCAGCACTGCAAAGCCAGCCACCGCAGAAACGCTGCTCTCAAAGGCCTGGCAATCCACTGCTGCTCTTTCATCTCTCACAATGCATCTTTAACAAAAACTAATGCACACCCATGCATGCCTCCCTGCACACACATGCTCTGAGACACTCATATTTTCAGTATAAATTTTAATACATCTGTAAGTTCTCCCATAAGGTCACATAAGAGTTATTAGTGTATCTCCAAGAACAAACTCATACTACAGCCATAACAACTTATACCTCAAGCAATTACTACAGAAAACTGCTCTAGGCATCACTGCAACAACCTGCCAACCAAAAGACTGTTCTGCTGCACAAGGCTGCGTATTACTCAGAGGAATCCATATTAAAGAATCTCTGCTCAATGCAGCATTCTGAAAGCACTTTTCTTTTAAGCGAGGCCATACGGCCATGCCTGCCCCTTCCAAGGAAATACCCAGAGCTAGACCAGAACTAACCTGGAGTAGTTAATGAATAAACACCCAAGTACAAGAGATTATAACTGGCCTTGTACTCATGCAAAAGCAGAGGGGAAGTGTGAACAGGAGCACAAGAATAAAGTCAGGGCATCGGGACTGCTGCTGGTGACAGGCAGCCCGAAGGGTTCACGGCAGGCAAAGTGACTGCCCTGCAATCGAGCTGCAGACTGAAGCCAGAATGGCAGAGACCACAGGATGTCTGTCCCCCCAAAGCTAGGAACTGTCTCTAAACATGATCCTCCATCCCCTGGAGATAAGGCTGACAAGCAATTTCACTACAGTCAGTACAGGATCACTGGAAAATCTCTAAAGACACAAACAAAGCCTTCACTTTGGACAGCCCCCGCCCCATCCTCCCCCAGTAGCTTCCCAGTGTTTCTCATATGGGCATTAGAAGCATTTTCATCTCTTCTAATGGGGATTTTTTTATTATTTATGTTTTGCATTTTCTTGTTTTATTGATGGAAGATGAGGGGAGTCATGGAAGTTTAAAAATCCCCACGCTGATTTCAGAGAATCCAGGAAAACTGGCGCCCGTGTGTTTGTATCATCATTATACTCTCAGTAGGTGAGAGAATTTGCTCTTCAAGGAGGACCGAGAAAAGATACAGCTCCCAACTGTTTGTACAGTCTTGAAACCCTAAAGAGGATTTTAGAACAACAGCCAAGGGACATGGAAGAGCAAAGCAGCAGGACCAGCTGCGGGGGACAAGTGCGACTGAGGGTGATTATTCCAGCTTGAAGAAATAAAGATTAACTGTCAAAGAAGAAAAAAAAAAAAATAGCTTCTCACTTGTAACTCGAGCAAGAGCATGCCAAAGTGTACAAAGTCATTTAACACCCTGCCAGCTTCAAGCGACTACACGAGAAGCAGGGGTGGATTCCGGGCTCCATCATCGACAGCCGGGCTCCACGGCTGAATAATCGCCGAGGGCGAGAGGCAGCTCAACCACCTCGCTGCGTTTCTTGCTTCTGCAGGGTCCTGCCTTTGGTTACAGCACAAAACACAACCACGCTCAACCTGACCACTGCTTGCCTTTTTTTTTTTTTCTTCTTCCTGATGCAGCTGCATCAAAAGCCCCAGAGATGTGAAGCGAGAATGGCTGCGATGTTTTGGATATGCTACCTTCAAGTCCTGAAAAGTTCTTTTAAACTGCTTGGGATCTGAATGCTAGCAATTAGACGATAAACAGATGCCTCATGACAAGCCAGAGCAATCACAGTAACGACAATTACTTTTTTGTGAGATGGAGTGGAATGCACACCAGAAAAATGCATTTTTAATTTGTCAGAGCTAATATTTATCCAACGTAATAGATGATCTACTTTGGTGATTGCAAACTTCCAGAGCCCCCAGTTAAATCTGTACGCTGCATAGAGCTCCCTTCCACAGCAAGCAACCCTTTGGTGGCAACCAACAAATGGAAGGCAATTCAAAAGTATAAAGAAAGGAACCAAACGAGAGCAAAACAAATGTTTTACATCATAACCAAAGTCCAGGGCTTGGTTCTTCCCTCATACAAAATCTCTCACCAATCTCTATAGCTATCATAATAATTTAAAAAATCATCAGACAACATGCCTGCCTTCTAAACAATTTCTCCAGTTTTCTGAGAAAATTCAGCCACCTGCAATCAAGAGACTATGAACACTGGACAGATCTTGCCTGCATAAGGTCATGATTTTTGCTGTTTATCTTGTGAGCATTATCTACTGGACTACTCCGCCAGCACAGAATGGGTTTAGGTTTAAAATTATCAACCTCTTTTAGTCTTTGAGCTAAGAATGTAGAGAGGCTAGGTATAATACGGTACAAGAGCTGTAATGGCTAGTATGCATTTAATCTTACAGTAATACATGAAAAGTATACATGAAAAAATTTTCTGCCCTACTGAGAGCATTTGCACACAAACATTACTTTTGGTTGTTCTTGCAGAGGCAGAGTGCTGTCTCGTCCTTTAAATAAAACTAGAGATTAAGGTGTTTGGTTTCTGTCAATGACTGTTTTGTAAATCAGATTATTTGCCTTTTCTAGTGCACATTTATTAATCTATACAGTATGTATTATGCATCTACCTTCCTGTTGGAACAGGACTGCTGCAACACTTAAACAATTTCTGCTTGTTCTATGGTTTCATATTGTTGTATAATCCCTCCAGTTTCAACGGGTCCCACTAATTACTGTTACCTTATGGATTTGTGTGCAACACGAATGAGTTCTGTCACCAAAACAACCACCAAACAGCTGGGGCAACGTCAATAATAGCTGCAACCCGTTATTGTCAATTTTCCACGTCACTGGATTTGATACCCCAAGCCGGTGGCAACCCTCGGAAACCAAACAGGGTCCTGCAGGTGCAAGCCCGTACTGCATACAACACGCGCAGAGGTCACACAACTAAACCTGTCACGTCTCTTCTGTTTGACCCGAGCAGTTGTACTATTTCTTGCCCCCACTGTCTTAAAAAAAATTGACGCCTTCTTCAGCAGAGCCTTGAACAATTTCAGCTTATCAGACACAGCATGCCTAAAAACTGACTTTCAGCATGCATTTAGAGGCATCAAAGCAGAAGGATCTCACAGTTTGGAGACTCCATCGCATGCGCTGTGTATGTTATTTACAGACACGTATGGATAACATGCACTACTACATGCAGTTCACAGGAAGCTTAATCATGCAATACATCATCTACCATCAAACTACTGACTTCTGCGCGATTGCTACCTCCACAAAGTAAAACAAAGTAACACAAACTGAAACACAAATGAAAATTACCACTCACTCCCTTTAAAGTTGCATTCAGCTCTTTACCTTTAAGGTGCAACAGGTGTATCGAGTTTAAGATGCTTTTTTTTGCCAAATGTATTCACATGACAACCAATCTTAGCAAACCTACAAAATAAAATTCTTTGGATATCTGCAGGTTTTCTTCAAAATCCATCTTAAAAACCCATTTCATAAAGAAAAAAAAATCCCTACTCACACTCACACTGCAAAATGTCACAGGTTCAGCAGTTCAACTGATTTCTTCAGTGTCTACTCGGTTTTAAGACTTTTACACACACATGCACACCATGTAATTGTAGGTACAATACTTCCCCTTATTATTTAATCCCCTGAAGCTATAACTGAAAAATGCTAATATTACCTTGCATGCTTGAAGCAGCTTGTTAAAGAAAGGCAATTTTCTCATGTGTCAAAAGATTCCAGTCCCATGAGATCCTCTGGTTAATTCATAAAGTAATTTAATCGTAATTAAAGCAAAATTGCATCTTACCCAACCATCATGTTTTGCAAGATAGATTTAGCTAAATAATAAAAATAGTCTACATTGCCAGCAGGAAGAGTAAAACCACGTTACAGGAGATGGAGGGGAGTTAAGGGTTAGAGGCTGTCACTCTGCTGAAGGCAACAGAGAACTTCTGCAGGTCCAGGTTCCTCCCCAGCTCTTGGTGAGCCCAGGGTGGATGGGCCATACTCTTCAGTACACAATAGATGACTTATTTGGCATTTCTCCCTCTGAAAAATTCTTCAAGAACTCCGTCGCCTTCATCTAATTACAGCAAGACAAAAGCACAGCTTTTGCCCCTTTCCCACACAGAGCCATCAGAAAACAAACACGGACATTTTGTTTTCTGATAGACTATACCTAGCCACAGAAGTAACCACATACCCGATGATGACATTAAAACTAAGATAACCGGAATCGGATCCTGCACCTAATGTTGGTTTCCTGGATGGGCTGAATTAGCAATAAATACAGCATGCAACGCTGCCTCTGAATTAAGGCATAACATTTTGTGAGGGAAAATGGAGTTTTTATGTTTGGATTTGTTCTGGGTTTTTTATTAGTTACAGAAAATAGAGGTGTATGTCAAATTAAATAAATAGCTTTAATCTAGTTCACAGAAATTGTCAGGAGTCAACAAAACTGTGTATAAAACACCATCTTACTGAAAATGATGACATTTCCCTCACTAGTAGCTACAGAGGACTCCGATGCCTCAAGACGATGCTGGAGTCCAATGGTTCAGATGGGGCACTCGGGAATACAAGGGTTAGATAGCAAAATTCTCCCTAATTCTGACACACAACTTGCCAGGGGGACACCAAACAAAAAAAATCACAAGCAAAACCAAAAAACCACCAGGAACACACTCTAGCAAAGCACTGCCTTGCTGCACTTAAACAAAAGAAGGAACAGCTGTATCAGATGGAACCAAACTTTGTAAGAAAAACTGTGTTATATTCCAAGCTTCAACACCTGTTGAAGCTTTATTTTACTAATGCTTTTTTGCAACAACCCAAAACTCAAGCCTCTAACAACCACCTCCTGGGGAAAAAAACAACCCAAGGCTTTGTGGCTGTGGCACCCATGGCTGCACCCGAGTTGGATGAACAGAGCTTACTGCGAAGACTGCTGAGATAAGGTCAGCCATGCCTTCTGAACAAGCTGAACATGAAGCCTATCAGCCTCCTGAGACCATTTCCTCAGGGTCAGTCATGTCAGAGGTCTCTCACCACACGATCTTCAAGACTTCCCAACAACGGGCTGTGCTGTACACACAGAAGCTACCTCATGTACCCGACACTCCAGTTTAAAGACACTCCAGCTTTTCCCAATCCAGAGACAGCCCAAGGCTTGCTAAAAACACCGTCTACAGTGTCACAGCAACGACTAACAAGTAAGTCTTACGCTCAACGGAGTGTCCATTTATTAGCCCATCTCCCCTTCACTCCATGCTTTCCAATACACACAGGAGTAAGGGAGGGAGGTTTAGAAGGGGTTTTGTTCTTTTTAAATGGGTGCTTTTAGACTCCCAAGCCATCCTCTACAGAAGGAACACCAACACTAGTTACTAGGGGTTCAGACTACAGAGGAGCCCTACCGATATCAAGAGCAGCTTAGGATTTGGAGAATACATTGTGGTTTCTTCAAGAATAGGATGTATTTCTCACTTGTCTTCTGCCAACTCAAATGCTGCATTCCACAAACACCAAGCTCTTGCAAGGTTTAGTCCACAAAGAATTACCTACCATGGCAAAACAACACCTGAAGATACTCTCATGCTTACATAGACTATGACATTTATAAGATGGACCACAGTGAAAAAACCTTTGGCATTTTAGGTATTTTGGGGTTTTTTTTAAAAAAAAAAAAAGTAAATATTTAAAAAGAAAACAATCCCTGCTGTGGTTACGATTCAGAAGCGTTATTACAATCCAAACCAGGAGGTCTTGCACTCTTTCAAGATTTCAGTATAAATCATCTTTTCCAGTTATAATTTTTAAAGCCTTAAACAGAACGCCAGTGAGAATTGAAGTGAATGCATTGTTTAGATGCTAAAATTATTCAAATTATGCTTCATTTTTACTATAAGGTTCAGAGAGCATGTTTTAAGCATCCTTTAGATCTCTCCAAGAAACAAATTAAGTGCTGTGGCTACATCACCTGTACCATCTGCAGGGCTACGCTCAGGTTAATGACAACATTTATGAAAAAATAGTTAAAATACTTATTATTACCACCTTTTTTAGCACTAAAATGACACTTGAGTTAAGGAACAGTGGCAAGCAGGCACAAGAGGTCTCCAGCACATTTGCTGACACTGTCACTGGCCCATCTGTAAGTGTTCTAAAGGGGGATCAGTCCACCACCCCATGGGAGATTATCAGTAGTCTACTAGAATAGAAGGTCTAATAAATCACTGTCAGGATATTCCTACAGACATTCATCTTATTTCTGTTGATGTTTGTTCCATATATTACTTAATAATCCAAATCCATCTTGAACAACTGCTCTGATCAGTCTTTATGCTCTGCTGCTGCTAGCAAGTGTAAAACTGCATTCATCCCAGTTCCTCTGAAGGCATTTTAGCCCAACACGTACAGTTTCTGTATCCCTGAACAAGGGTAGAAACAAGCTCTGCTCACCTTTGGACACGAAAAGCATAGGCTCCATCTGATCGAGACACACATGTTTTGTTTTATTTTAACTTAAGTATTCTCTTTCAGGTCAAGGTCACTAATTAGAAGTTAAAGAGCCCGATTTGCCTGACTGGTAGATCTATTAAATCAATTGATAGTTTATTACCATCGATTTTTGACCCTGGCACACTTTACAGGGCAGTGAGCATCTCTTACTTCTCGCAATGCGTTCTGCAGAAAAGCCAGGAACAAAGTCAACACACATGACAGGCCTACCTCGCCAAGTGCTTGCAGAGGAGAAATTTAATACAGAAACCAGGGAATAAAGCAGAGTTATCTCAGTGATTTACAGTATGAAAAGGCAAGAAACCAGCTCCATCTTTGACATGTTCTTCAGTTAATGCATACAGGATTCTTATTTCCAAACCGTAATAGGACAGCATAATTAATCTTCATGTGTTTGGGTGGGAGTTACAGGTTTTCACACGCTTCCAGGCTACAGGATTATATAGTTGCTGCTTTCCTTTCAGGAGAGAAAATTGTAAGCTTAACCATGACTTTACAGTACTATGTTAACATGATAGCCCCTCTTCGCATAAAATACTAGTCCCACAACGTTCAATGGCAAAACCGGCAGGTTATTATTGCTATAATAATACGCTATAGTAATAAGGTGGTGTCACCTCAGTCACAATCAGGCACAGTAAATGAAATTACGGCTCGGCCGAAGCCCCGTCACCCCCCCCGGCGGGGGCAGGGCCGAGCCC
>Ga0181612_124142_pt1 | contig 35970 bp, 27 predicted proteins | sample HoacroProtozoa21_FD_119630 | JGI IMG/M metagenome (GOLD analysis project Ga0181612, IMG submission 119630) | Hoatzin crop microbial communities from Cojedes, Venezuel. Combined Assembly of Gp0051906, Gp0051904, Gp0051908
CAGGGCAATCCCGACAAGGACATCCCGACGCACATCCCCACTGACGGGTGGTATATGAAGGCGACCAACGCCAACAAGAAGGCGTCGCAGGCTGACCGCGTGGGCTGGTATATCAGTGGCGCGTTCAAGGCTAACCGCGTGATTGGTGACAGCGAGGCTCGCAGGGTGATTGACGAGTGGAACGCTGCCCATCCTGATGCGCCAGTGGAGTATGACTACAAGCGCGAGAGCGGCAAGGACTTTGAGCCTAACGATAGCCGTGGTGAGGCTTTGCAGGGTTATCCGCGCACGGTCGAGGAGCGTCGGGCGGAGCAGTCGGAGCGCGTGGCAGAAGTTGCAAGGCGCACGGCGGCGGAGGTCGGCGGCGAGGTCGAGATTGTGGAGCGCGACCAGATACCCGCCGAGGTCGTGGAGAAGCTGGGCGAGGATGTCGCGGGGTGGTATGACAACGCGACGGGCAAGGCGCACATCGTGCCCGAGAATTGCGGCACGGAGGCCAACGCGCGCGCCGTGACGCTGCATGAGCTGGCGGGACACAAGAACGTGAACGAGCTGATTGGCGGGGACAGGATGCGGAGCTTCTTTGCCGACGTGTTCAACGGCGTGATGACCGAGGGCGAGCGGCGGATGTATCAACCAGCCCCTATTCAATCACAAACTCTTACCCAATCGATAGGCTTGTTCACCATAGGGAGTGCTGATGATGTCGCCAGTGTTCCACACTCCAAGTGCTACAACGGTTCCCTTGTCTTGCCATCCCAGATAGTTGACCACTGCTTGGTAATGCAACAACATGGGTTGGGCATCGTCGGGCGACGTGCTGGCACAAGTGAGCATGAAAGCCGATTTCTTGCTCTGCCCCATCAATTGTGTATTGATGGCATAAAAACGGTCCAACACCCGCTTGAGCTGTGCCGAGATGCCAAAGTAGTACATGGGTGATACCAGCACAATCATGTCGGCATCCAACAGATGGGGCCAGACCATCTCAAAGTCATCCTTTAACACACAAGGGCCACTGGTGTCGCAACTGCTACACGCCATGCAGCCGTCCAGCTTGTGGGTCGCACAGTCAAAGCGATAAATCTCGTGTCCAGCCTCTTGCGCTCCCTGGATGAAGCGTTGGGCCAGAAAATTGGAATTGCCATTACGTCGTGGGCTACCTGTCAGTACTGTAATTTTCATGTGAAATTGATTATCTCGTTATTTTTTGTCAATGATAGTCAATGTTCCCTGAACAGGAAGCCGCTGGCTTTCTGTCCAGGTAACAGAGTTCTTGATAAATGCACATTGGTTATTCAGGGCAGCTGATCATACACCTCGTCAGTCACGGGTTCTAGCCACTCGCTAGTCGCACCCTCAACAGGGACACCGATAGCGATGTGCTGGAACCAGCTGTCCCGGGCGGCCCCATGCCAATGCTTGGTGCCAGCAGGGATGTCCACCACATCGCCCTCATGCAGCTCCTGTGCTGGTTTACCCCATTCCTGATACCAGCCACGGCCCGACACCACAATCAGGATTTGCCCGCCGCCGTGGTGTATGTGCCAGTTGTTGCGGCATCGCGGCTCAAAGGTCACGTTGCTCACTGGCAGCTTGCCCTCGCCAGTTGCAAGCAGGTTGAGGTAGCTGTTGCCAATGAAATACTTGGCATAGCCCGTGTTGGGTTGTCCCACAGCCCATGTGCCATCAACAGGCATACCCTCATCGCAAGTCTCGCCATAGACCGCCGCAATGGCCTTGCGGGCACGATGAGCCTCAATTGCCCCCACACGCGCCTCTAGCACTGCGGGGATGCTGTGGATGTCGTCGTCGGTCACGCCCATGTTGCGTGCCCCCGACACATGTGCCCGCAGTTGTGGTTCGCACCCTTCAAGCGCACTGATGGCACTCACCGTGACGATTTCGCGCTCAGGCCACGTGAGCGTGTTGCGGGCAAAAATATCCCCAAACAAGTGAGCCTTGAGATAATAATCGGTCTGTGGGGCAAACTCAATGTTGACAGGCTTGCCCGACAGTTGTGTCTGCACGCGTGTGCCCTCTTTCACAGCATCATAGTCGGCTGGGAGCGCATCGGCATCGGGTCCCATCACTGTGGGCTGTCCATTGGCCTGGCGCTCATCAACCGTCGCTTGCAGCACGCCCAGCGCATTGAGCGAGCGAGGGAAACCAGTGTAGGCATACAGCTGGGACAGAGCCTCCTTGATTTGGTTCACTGTGAGTCCGTCGTCCAGACCAGTGTTGATGGCACTTTTCAGGTTGTTAAGGTCGCCCTTGGCTTCGAGTGCCGCGATAGCCACGAGACTTTGTTTCTTGTTGTCCATGTTGCATTGTGCTTGTGTGGCAATTCCCGCCATCATGATGGCCATTGCCATGATTATTAAACGTTTCATTGTTTCTTCCAGTTGTTACCAAAGCTGTGTTGTTCACTTTCCACATGTCCACGATGTCCGTGAATCGGGCAAGCGTTGAGGGCCAATTCGAGTTGAGCAAACTCATCGTCGGTGAGAGTGACCTCGCTTGCTTTCAAGTTTTCGACGATGCGTTCCTGATTTTTAGAACCAGGGATTGGCACCACATTGGGATATTTGTGCAGCATCCAGGCGAGCGATATCTGGGCAGGGGTGGCATTCTTTCGGCTCGAGAACGCGGCAAGCACATCCAGTATGGGCTGATTGGCGGCAATGTTCTCTTGCGAGAGTTGTGGCACAAACTTGCGCACATCGTCCACCTGCTCAAACTGGGTGTTAACCGTGATTTTCCCCGACAGAAAACCACTGGCAATGGGCGAGAATGGCACCACGCCAATGTTGTTCTCCAGACAATAAGGGAAAATGTCCTTTTCACAGTCACGCTCAACCATCGAGTAGAGGTTTTGTACGGCACTGACAGGTGTCACAGCGTGAGCCCGAGCCAGTGTGTCAACGCTCACCTGCGACAGTCCCCATCCGCCTATCAACCCCTCGTCAATGAGTTTGCCCATAGCCATCGCAACTTCTTCACAAGGGATTTCCTCATTGATGCGATGCAGATAATACAGGTCAATGTAATCGGTGCACAGATTCTGCATCGATTGTTGCAGATGACGGCGCACGGCATCCAACACGCTGCTGCTGCCATCGGCCAGCTCCTGTGGGCGCAGGTGCAGCTTGGTGGCAATCACAACATGATTGCGTATGCCTTGCAATGCCTTGCCCAGCAGTTGCTCGTTGTGACCAGGATAGAACACCACATCGCCATACACCTCGGCAGTATCAAACAGCGTGCAGCCATACTCATGGGCCATCCTGATGGCGCGGATGCTGTAAGCCTCATCGGGCGTCTTGCCATAGCCATGCGAGAAGCCCATGCACCCCATTCCAATCTCGGACACTTCAATGTTCCCCAATTTTCTCGTTTCCATCATTGTCGATTTTAATCAGTTTGGACGCCGCAAAGTTACATCCATTTTTCCCACCGCAACTTTCACCATTCCCCTCAATGTTTTCACCTTTTCACCTTTCTGCCGCCACCTTCCCACCATTAGATTGTCAATCAAGACTTCCATTAAAATTGCTTAAGTGCCCCACAACGGCAGGACACTTAAGCAAGCATTGCTCATCCTAGGAAATGTGTGTCAACGCGACGTGGATGCCTGACGGAATGTGACAAAGCGGTTGTAGGCATAGTTGGCCAGCGTGTAGGCTACCATCGCGATAATCATCACAATGTTCTGGCCTGCCTTGCGCATCGGGAAGAACGGGATGATGTCGTCGGGCAGGTTCTTCCAACCCAAGCCCTCAAGCAACAGCCAGCTCACGCACAGCTGCAAGCCCAGGCACATCAGGAAACCAGCGACAAACAGCAACGCCTCGCGCTTGAAGTCGTTGCGCGTCTTGAACACCCAGTTGCGGTTCCACACAAAACTGTTAATCACACCCAGGATATAACCCGCCACGTTGCTGATGCCGTATGACAGTCCCAGACGAGTGTTCAGCAGATAGAACGTCACCAGTGTGATGAGCGTGTTCAACACACCTATCACACCATACTTGAGCAACTGGATGCCCGTGTTGCGAGCCTCACTCTTGTCTATCTTCATCGCCTCCTCTTTATTCTACAATCTTTTCAATGTTATAGCGGGGCCTGTTTTTGGTCTCGATGTATATTTTACCAATATACTCACCCACAACGCCCAGACATACTAATATCATGCCCCCCACAAACCAGATTGAAAGGATGAGTGAGGTCCAACCCGGAACGGTGTCATTGGCAATCATCGAATGAATGACATATATCAAAATTGCAATTGATATCAACACAAAAATCACACCCAGGCTAGTAATGCACCTCATGGGCTTGATGCTGAAGGATGTGATGCCATCCATCGCAAAATTCAACATCTTGCTCAGTGGGTATTTGCTTTCGCCAGCAATGCGTTCAGCGCGGTCATAAAACACTTGGGCTGTCTTATACCCCAATTGGGGAACAATGCCGCGCAAGAACAAGTTGCGCTCTTCATAACGGCACAGTTGTTCAACCGCCCTCTTGCTCATCAACCGGTAATCGGCATGATTATAAACGGTTTTCACCCCAAGCGCATGCATCAGTTTATAGAAGCCCAATGCCGTGTTGCGTTTGAACCACGTGTCTGTCGTTCGCGCTTTTCTAACCCCATAGACAATATCACAGCCATCATCGTAGCGTCTGACCATCTCGGGTATGGCTCGAATGTCGTCTTGCAAGTCCGCATCAATTGATATCATGATGTCCGCCTTCTCCTTGGCTGTTTCTAGCCCGGCCATGAGGGCGTTTTGATGCCCCGCATTGGCTGCAAGTTTCACGCCACACACCCGATACTGGGGGTTCTGTGAATAATTTTCAATCAATTGCCACGTGTTATCTTTGGAGCCATCATTCACATACAGGATACGGCTTTCGCTGGACACCAAACCGTCAGACACCATCTCCTGCAACAGGGCATGAAGCTGTTTGTTGGTTTCTGGTAGAGCTTCCTCCTCATTGTAACAAGGAACGACGATATACAAAATTGTCTTATTCATGATTTCTTGGGAATTTTATTGTGATTGTTTATTTTTTTGTTTCATTACATTTCTTTTGTGTCAACCATGATACGACCAACAGCAGCACCAGGCACAGCAGGCTAATAGCTATTCCCTCCTTCAATCCACAGGGGATGAAAGAGAACTTGATGTCGTGATGGCCAGCATTCACAAATATGGCAGACAGGCCCAGATTTGCCTCATAGATTTTGGTCGGCTTGCCGTCAACATATGCCGTGAAACCATCATCGCTCGGCACACTGAAGAACAACATGTTGTCCCTGTCCATATCCACGGTCGCGGTGAAGCCGCGAGTGTCTCCGTTGAAGGAGGAGCACACCACCCGCCTGCGCTCGTTGACGACACTGTCAACAGGCAAATCCGCTTCCAGATGTCCCTCTTTCAAGTACTGGCTCACGAACGGGATATCTTCGTCCTTGACCGACAGATTTGCCAACAACTGCATTGGGACATTCACGCTGTCATTGAGCAGCACATTTTCAATTTTCGCGTCACTGACGTAGTGGTCATAGGTAAAGCCCATGGGAATGTAATACTTGTTCTCCATGATGTCATAGCCATCGAAACTCCGCTTGTTGACGCCCCATGTCCGAGGTTCTGCCTGCTGCAAGGAATCCTTGTAAACGATAATGTCCTTGACCGACATCAACGCATCAAACTCCTGCAAGTTCTTGTTGGGGAATAAATACATTCTTACTCTAAAATGAGTTGAGTCTGCAGCAACAAGCAAATTTCTCACTTTATTATTGGAACAAGAGTTATAGGTACTAATTCCCGCCCTATTTTTTATCATACAAACATTAGGATAAATATTCAATGATCTTGTAACGAAGTCTGTTCTATATTTATAAGGAACCTCATCATTTGTTCTCTCTAAATTGTTATCCAAAATATAAGTGCTTAGGTAGGATTCGGCATAAGGATTTAGATCACTACGTTTAAAAAAGTATGCTTGCATATGAATAACAACAAGAATTGAAATACACATGATAAGTATTTGTGTATTTGAATGTTTACTATAAAAGAACAAAAAGCAAAATGAGATTAAAGCCAAAACAAATATCAAACCGTTAAATATGATATCCTCTTTTGCAGTTTCCAGTGTTGGATGCAGAAACCGCAGTAGATAAACAAGGAAAATGCTTCCTAAGGCAAATATTCCATATAAAATAACTTCCTTTGTAGTTATTCTGTTTCCAGCATCTAAAAATCGCATACTCGCTAATATTACGAAAAGCGTGAGGGCATATACCCAACGGCTATAAGCTGGCATAGTGAATAACGAGAAAAAACCATTTAACGGCGTTAGATAAAACACAAAGCATGTTATAATAACCCATTTAATCCAATCATTATATTTAATACTGTAAAGTACTGCACACAAGATACCTATTACAGGAATATTTGCAGCATTGCTACCCCATAAGGTTCCCATCATTAAAGAATTGGGGCCTTCATATAATTTTGGGAAAAATAATGTCCTAAATCTTTCTACTATATTATATGGACTAATCAAACCTATTATATCTGTAGTCATGCTTGCACCAGCATTGTTTCTCATATACAATATTGTTGGCAGCAATATAAAAGAGGATATCCCTACGCCTATCAAAATAATAAAAATGGCACAAATAAACCGCTTCGCACTAATATGAATATCGCTTGCCCTCATTCTAAACACTGTATATATTAAAGCGGGAATGAGAGAACATGGTAAGAAGTAATAATTAATAAAGGAAACCAGAAATGCAGCTAATCCCAATATTAAACAACTATACCGCTCTTGAAGTAAGTACTTTTCAATTGCTATAAGCAACAATGGGAAGCACATCATGGGTTCCAAAAAATGATAGTAAACCAGGTTACATATAGCGAAAGATGAAAAAGCATAAAGGAGTCCACCAATAATGCTGTATGGCTTTGAAACATGCATCTTGCGCAGATATAGATAGGAGAAACAACCTAAGCAAAGGAATTTCAGAAACAGCGTAAAGGTGATTCCCGTCAGAATATACTTATAAGGGAACAAACTGTTAATCCACACAAATGGACTTGTTATCGTATAAAATGAATAGCCACCAATAAAATTATCTCCAATAAATTGATTCCAACTCCAGAAAGGAACTCCTGAAGAAAGCATTTTCTTGGTCTCGATAATGAACGGAATTTGCTGAACAGAAAAGTCACCTATTAGTATAAATGTTCCATAGAGAGCCAATGGAAGCGATATACCTAATAGCGTAATAACTACAATCAGTAAACAAAGCCTTTTCATGCTATTAACGCATATCCAGGAGGCTCCCTTTCCCGAATATCAACTTAAAAATAATAAAAAAAAGCGTGGGAGTCTTTTACTGCGGCTCGTCCCACGCGTAGAGGCCTTCGCATTGCCCACCTTGTCAGAACGAGCAACGCAGAAGCCCACGCTGATATGTACTGCCCCAAAGGGTAGCTTTATTTTCCGTCACGGAAAACAAAGCTGCCCTAAAGGGATATCATAGCATACCCATGAGCATCTACTGTTGCTTGGACTTGGACAAAGTTGAAAGTTGCGAAGTTTCTACGCGTCAAGACCAAAGCGCCAAGTAAACGCTTTTTCTAATATGTCTTCCTGACCAACACTTGGCTCTTAGCAAACCTGCCATCGGTCAGGACAAGCGCAAAGGTAATTATTTTTTTAGAAACGGCTATAAATAAACAGAAAAATAATGCTTAGGCCTCCATCACGTCTCGTTGAGGATGGATATGTTAGCGCCAGTTAGTTAAAAGCACCATGCTCCATGATGGTGCCATTATTCTTCATCTGGATTAATGCATCACTTCACATTGATAGAGAGAGTGTGTGTGATTTGGTGCTGCCTTGGTCCCAAACAGTGTGTTTTTGGTTTAGAAGTTGAAATGTAGTTGCAGCCTGATGCCGTGGCGGTCGGTGCCCGATGTGTTGCGATAGCTCAACCGCCAGACATAGTCCACACGCAGCACCGTCAAGATGTTGTCCAATCCCACCCCCGCTTCCATGTAGGGGGTATTCCCCATGGGCTGGCACAGCACATCGGCGGGAAACACAAAAAGGTCATCGTTCATGGCAGGGTTGTTCTTGTCACTCAACTTTCCCCACAGCCCACGCATGGTCACCACCTCACGCAACCGCAATCGCTTGATGAGGGGCAAACGGTTCATCAACACGCCATTGCCCCAATAGGTCAAATCCCATGACAAGTACTCATCGTTGATGAACTCCATCGGTTTCATGAGGCTATAACTTTCGGGCTGGATAGTATAGGACAAGTTGGCATTGGGTATCAACAGGTTGGGATAGGCCACACGACTCCACACCTTGGCAGCCTTGACAATGACATCGGCATAGCCAAATGCCGAGAACCAGAACCGTCGCTGCACACCCGCCTCAGTCATGCTCACCGTGTGCAGGCTCCCCATGAATCCCCGTGGCAACCAGGTGTGAGAAAGCGTCATGATGGGAGCATCCATGTTGATGGGAATGCGATAGCTGCGTGTTTGATAGAAAGTCTCACCTGGCGCATAACGCACTGTGGCCTTGAACCCAGCCTGGGTGTAGCGCTTGCGAGCCGTTCCGTCGGCATACACCATTGGCAATTGGTCGGTTGCCTCATGCACCTGATGCATCCACTGCAGCGACAGCGACAAGTGATTGTGCCATTCACGCCGATATTCAAGACGTGTCGTGTGCAGATACTGCATCTTGTTGTCCTTGTGACGCTTGAGCACAAGAAACATGTTGTCGGCATTGGTGTACATGTAGTGCTGTCCCAGCTTGTCCACATCACTAGTGTGGGACAGACGCACACTGTGAATGGGAAATTCCTGGTCAAGATGTTCACGTTGCGAGAACGAATATTCCAGCGAGGCCTGATGCTTGAAGCGCCGGTCACGTGTTCCATAGGCCAGATAGCCCCGCACGAACCAGTGAGGGCTCAATGCCACAGTGGTCATTCCCCCTACACGCAAGCGCACCCCCTCAAGTGAATTGCCACTCACCAGCGTGTTGAGGGGACCCAGGTCAACCTTGCTGGGTTTGCCAGTGGGAACATATCCGTTAATCATCGCCATGAGCACCTGTTCGCCCCAATAGAAAAGACGCGACTTGCGCAACCGCTTCATCATGCGCTGCATGGTACCAGCATTGGTCTTCATGCCCACAGGACGATAGGCACTCCAGAACTCATCGGGCATAAAGGCGGCATTGCGGTCGGTCTGCTCGTTGCCCTTGATCTCAAAAATCTGTGTATCGGGCTTGTCGGTGCTGTGGTCCCGATAGACGGTCGCACGCCTCGTGAACACTTGCGGCATGCTCATGATGGAAAAAGTCACCTCGATATCATCACGCACCTTGAGACGGCAGCCGTCACCGTCACGGACAAAGTCCTGCTCCACATACAAGTGGCTCACATAGTTGAGGTTGATGTCATGGGGGACATTCAAGGCAACCCGCTTGATGAACAACGTGCTGTCCTCAAGACTGACATACAGACGTCCCACAAAGCCAAATGTCTGAGGGGTGAACGGCACAAACGACAGCACCGCACAACGCTCATTGTCAACCATGACCGTGTCATTGAGATAGAATTTGTAAAAATCCACTGCCAATCGCGAGAGCGGGCTCACAAAGCGATTGGTCAACAACGTCACATCATTGTCAAAGATGTTAATTTCCCCAATCATGTCTTCAAGCAGACGCTGCACACTAGCCTGGTCGAGCTGCTCATCGATGCCAGCATTCCACGTGCCGATGATGCGCCGTTTCACGCTGTACGGGTCACGGCGGCAATAGGTGTTGGCGACCTGTTCGCGCACCGACACAGGCAGGATGCGCTTACCCGTCACGCGCGACGTGTCGGCATACTCGTTGACCCATTGCGAACTGTCGATGCCCATCTGAGCGGCATCCAGGTCGGCAAAGCCATACATGACTTTCTCGTAGGCGCAATGGCTGTAATAGTCATGCCGCCGCAACGGGTCATTATCGTCGCGGTGAGCGCGTAACTTCTTGACCAACGCGACAGCAGGATTGTCCTTGCTGTATTTTTCCTTGCCGCGACGCACCACCACCTCGCCTAACTCGACCCCTGTGGGCACCAGGTCAACAATCACCACGCTACCTTGGCCATATTGTATGGGCACCACCTTGCTGTGATATCCCACAGCGCTCACACGCAGCGAGTTGAAGCGGGCTGTGCTGTTCACTGTGAAACCGCCTTGTGCTGTTGCCATGGTACCCTGGTCGGTGCCGACCAGCGTGACCGTGGCATAGGGGACCCCCTCATGAGAGATAGAGTCGCGCACCAAGCCCGTGATTTGTGTCAAGGCGTTTTGGCCGCTGGCAATGGCCACTGTCAAGCACCATGCCAGCATCAGGATGATATGTCGCAGGTTAATCTTCAATGGGTGTGCAATGTGATGAGATGACGGGGTAAAAGCATCTATCTTGCTTTGTAACAGCATTTAGAACTGCCCCTCAACCCACTATCAGTTGCAAAAGTAGTCATTTTATTTGTCTTGGATATCCTTTAAATCAAATTTAATGATTATTTTTGCACTCAGATTATGGCAACCGAGATTGAACACAAATATCTAGTCAAGGACGACAGCTACAAGCAACAGGCAAGCGAGCTGCACAACATCATTCAGGGATTTCTCTCACGTGACCCCCATCGCACAGTGCGCATTCGCCTGTGGGACGACAAGGGTTTTATCACTATCAAGGGCAAGGGTGACGGCACAGCTGCCCATCCCGAATTTGAATACGAGATACCCGTTGAAGATGCACGGCAGTTGTTGCACATGTGCGAGCCACCACTGGTTAACAAGACACGCCACATTGTCCTGCACGATGGCAACCGCTGGGAAGTGGATGAGTTTCACGACAACCTGCAAGGTCTCACACTTGCCGAGCTAGAGATACCCTCGCTAGACTATCGCTACACCTTGCCGACATGGGTGGGCAAACAAGTCACTGGCGACCCTCGCTATTACAATTCCCAGTTGGGGGTATAAATTGAGCGACATCAGTTAGTGTCCAGCGCATCAATCTGTTGGGCTGTCAGTCCCGTTGCCTCGACAATCTGTGAGACAGGTAGCCCCATGGCTTTGAGTTTTCTGGCAATTTCTTGTTTTTCTTCCGCCTTGCCTTCGGCTCTACCTTGTGCCATTCCTTCGGCTCTGCCCTCGGCCTTTGCCTCAATTTTAGCGGTGTCAATAGAGTTGGTGATATCACGATAGGCATTGATACTATCCTCATACAAGAACTGCTGCTCGGGAGTGAAACGGGCAATTTCGGCTTGCTCAAACAATCGAGTGAACACCCTCTCCTGCAATGCGGCAGGCCGCTGCATGAGACGTGGCAGGTTGCGCAACACAAACATCCACTTGTCAAACATGGTTACCAACTCATCCTCAGTCTTTTTAAACTTGGGCATCTCCAGATAGATGAAGCGCAACTTGTCAAAGAACACATGGTTGTCCTCGGTGTCGGTGAGCATGACATTGTGACAATAATTGTCATCATCATAGTCATCATCGGGTAACACAAAGTTGAGGATGCCCACCGTGTAAACAGGATGCAAATTGAAGTTCCAGTCCCCACGCCGACCCTGTTCCACAATCGGGAAAGAGGCATAATAGACGCTGCGGTCCTTGTAGAAACGCTGAAACACATTCTGCATCTCAACGATAAACTGTTCACCACCCTGAGTGGTGCAGAAGACATCAAAGATGGTCCGTCTGGACTCGGGACGTGCGCCCAATTGCTCGGTAGGACGATAGGAGATGTCAACAATCTCCTGGGGTGCATTGCCCTCGGGGGCACAAGCGGTTTCAAGCAACGCATTCAAGAAACTGATGAGCAGTTCCTTGTTGAGCTCGCTTCCGAACAATTTTTTAAACCCAAAATCGGTGTACGGATTGATATATCTGTCTCCCATGACCTATCAAGTTAAAAATGACGATTACAGGGGACAAAGTTAATCAAAGTTCATGAGTTGTGCAAACTTTGACGTGAAAACACATTTCTCAACAGCAGTTTTAGCGGCCATCTTCATCTTGACCCATCAATCATCACCCAGTTGCTTGCAAGAAACGAACATTGACCAACCTTCCTTGTTTTCAAGCAAATAGTCCACATGCGAGACGATTGTTAATAACTTTTTTTGACTATTTAGGAATTTAGCTGTAACTTTACGTCTCAATTGACACTCATCACCCCAACGACAATGGACAATAACGATAACAATATCAGCAACTTGATACCATTTGTGCATCTGCATGTGCACTCGCAATATTCCATCTTGGACGGTCAAGCCCCCATCAAGGATCTGGTCAACAAGGCCATCAATGACGGGATGCGCGGCATGGCGTTAACCGACCATGGCAACATGTATGGCATCAAGGAGCTGCATGACTATGTCAACAAGCTCAACAAGGGCAAGGCCGACGAGGAGAAATTCAAGCCCATCTTTGGCTGCGAGGTCTATGTCGCACATCAAGACCGCTCCATCCATGTGGACAAGCGCGACACGGGCTATCACCTCATCTTGTTAGCCAAGAATCTGCATGGCTACAAGAATCTCATCAAGATTGTGTCGCACGCGTGGACCGAAGGGTTTTACTCTCATCCCCGCACGGACAAGAGCGAGCTTGAACGCTATCACGAGGACGTCATCTGTTGCTCGGCATGCCTCGGTGGCGAGGTGCCACAACTCATCTTGCATGGCCAGATGCAGCAAGCCCGCGAGGCCATCCAGTGGTTCAAGGGCGTGTTTGGCGACGACTATTATCTGGAGTTGCAGCGCCACAAGGCCACCGTGCCCCATGCCAACCATGAGACCTACGAGAAGCAAGTGATTGTCAACGAGGCACTGATGCAACTGGCCCGCGAGCTGGATGTCAAACTCATCTGCACCAACGACAGCCACTTTGTCAACGAGGACGATGCCGACGCTCACGAGCGCCTCATCTGTGTCTCAACAGGCAAGAAAATCACCGACCCCGACGTGATGCTTTATAGCAAGCAGGAGTGGTTCAAGACCACAGCCGAGATGAATCAAGTGTTTGCCGATGTGCCCGAGGCCTTGCGCAACACCAACGAGATACTGGACAAGGTGGAAATCTACAGCATCGACCATGCGCCCATCCTGCCCGATTTCCCGTTGCCCGATGGGTTTGACAACGAGGATGACTATCTGCGCTATCTGGTGTATGAGGGAGCCAAGGAACGGTGGCCAGACATGGATGATGAGCACCGCGAGCGGCTGGACTTTGAGCTCGAGACCATCAAGAACATGGGGTTCCCTGGCTACTTCCTGATTGTGCAAGATTACATCAGGGAAGCCCCCAAGCTGGGTTGCTCGGTGGGACCAGGACGTGGCTCGGCGGCGGGCTCGGCAGTGGCCTATTGCTTGGGCATCACCAAGATTGACCCCATGAAGTATGACCTGCTGTTTGAGCGCTTCCTCAACCCCGACCGCATCTCGTTACCAGATATTGACGTGGACTTTGACGATGATGGTCGTGCAGCTGTTCTCAACTATGTCACCGAAAAATATGGAGCCGAGAAGGTGGCCCACATTGTGACCTATGGCTCAATGGCCGCCAAAAGCGCCATCAAGGACGTTGCACGTGTCGAGGACCTGTCCCTGTCCGAGAGCAATCGTCTTGCTAAATTTATCCCCAGCAGCCCCAACGAGATGCCCGAGGAAAAACCTGGCAAGAAATACAAAATCACCGTCAAGAACTGCCTCAAGTGCTTTGACGGTTTCAGGGCCGAGCTCGACAACCCCGACCCTCGTGTGGGCGAGACCATCCGTTTTGCCGAGAAGCTGGAGGGCAGCGTGCGCAACACAGGAGTGCATGCCTGTGGTGTCATCATCGGACGTGACGATATCACCGACTGGGTGCCAGTGAGCACCGCCACCGACAGTGATGGATCCCGCATCATCGTCACCCAGTATGAGGGTGGCGTGATTGAGAGCACCGGCCTTATCAAGATGGACTTCTTGGGATTGAAAAACCTCACGATTATCAAGGAGGCACTCGCCAACATCAAGCTCAACCACGGCATCGACATCGACATCGAGAAAATCCCCATTGATGACCCCAAGACCTATGAATTGTATTGCAAGGGCAAGACAAGCGGTACATTCCAGTTTGAGTCGGCAGGCATGCAGAAGTACCTCATCGAGTTGCATCCCACGGTGTTTGAGGACCTGATTGCCATGAATGCCCTGTACCGTCCGGGTCCCATGGATTACATTCCCTCGTTCATCAACCGCAAGCAGGGACGCGAGCCCATCGTGTATGACATTCCCTGTATGGAAAAATACCTCAAGGAGACCTACGGCATCACCGTCTATCAGGAGCAAGTCATGCTGCTCTCACGCCAGCTGGCCAACTTCACACGCGGCCAGAGCGACACGTTGCGCAAGGCGATGGGAAAGAAGCAGATCGAGAAGATGAACGAGCTGGAGGCACTCTTCTATGAGGGTGGTGAAGCCAACGGGCATGACCGCAAGGTGCTCCAAAAGATTTGGGAGGATTGGAAGAAGTTTGCCTCTTATGCCTTCAACAAGTCCCATGCGACGTGCTACAGTTGGGTAGCCTATCAGACCGCCTACCTCAAGGCCAATTACCCCAGTGAATACATGGCCGCTGTGCTGAGCAGCAACCTCAACGATGTGGACAAGCTGTCCAAGTACATGGACGAGTGCCGCTCGATGGGTATCGAGGTGCTGGGTCCCAACGTGAATCTGAGCTATTCCAACTTCAGCGCCACAACCGACGGCACCATCCGTTTTGGCCTCGCTGGCATCAAGGGTGTTGGCGAGGGAGCCGTTGAAGCGATAGTCAAGGAACGCAATCAGGGCGGCCCGTTCAAGGACATTTTTGACTTTGTCCAGCGTGTTGACCTCAGCTCATGCAACCGCAAGGCGGTTGAGGCGATGGCACTGGCCGGAGCCTTTGACGACTTCAAGGAAATCAAGCGCGAGGACTTCTTTGAGAAGAACAATCGCGGCGAGACCTACAGTGAGGTGCTCACTCGATTTGGTCAGCGTTATCAAGCCAGCCAGCAAGAGATGCAGAACTCGCTGTTCGGTGCATTTGGAGCCATCGAGGTGGCCACACCGCCAGTGCCACAAGCCCAACCCTGGTCGGTCCTGGAGCGCCTCAACAAGGAGCGCGAGCTGGTGGGTATGTACCTGTCGGCTCATCCACTTGACCCCTATTACATGGAAGTGAATTATGGCTGCGACACCACCCTATCCGACGCGCCACAATTCTCTGACCAGATTGATAAGGAATTCTCCTTTGCCGGTCTGGTGGTTGACTTCCAGATTAGAACAGGCAAGAAGGGCAACCAGTATGGCATTCTCAAGATTGAGGATTATAGTGGTTCATTTGAAATCGCTTTGTTTGGCAACAAGTTTGTTGATTATCAGAAGTATGGTGTCCCAGGCATGGCCATTGTTGCCCGTGGTGCCTATGAGAAAGGCTACAACGACGTTGTGCGCTACAATGTCCATCACATTGACCTGCTCGAGAATGTCAAGGGCAAGATGATACACAACCTGCTCATCACGCTGCGTGACGACGAGTTGCGCTCCATCGATTTTCTCAAGCAGGATTTGGACAAGGAGGGTGACAACCGCTGCGAGCTGTACTTCAACATTGAGAATACAGGTGTGGGGCGTGCTGTGCGCCTGCGTTCAAGGCGTCACCTGCCAGTCAACAAACAACTCATCGACACATTGCGGGACAATGGAATCAGATTTCATGTCAATGCGCGGATGTGACAAGCCAGACTGACAAAATGCCAGTTGGCACAATCATTGCAAATGTTACAAACAACGAATTATAAGACCAATAACAATTTATTAAAAAAAGAAAAAACATGGCTATTGAAATCACAAACGACAACTATCAGAGTGTATTAGAGCAGGGCAAACCCGTAGTAGTGGACTTTGGCGCTCCCTGGTGTGGGCCATGCCAGGGCATTGCTCCCATCGTGGAAGAATTGTCACAAGTCTATCAAGACCGTGTCATTGTCGGCAAGTGCGACATCGACAATGGTGGTGACGACCTCGCTATCCAGTATGGCATCCGCAACATTCCCACCATCCTCTTCCTCAAGGACGGTAAGGTGGTGGACAAGCATGTGGGGTCCATCACTCGTGACGCACTGGCAGCCAAGATTGACGCGCTGCTCTAATCAAAACGCCAAACTTGGTCATCAACAAGGCCGCCACAGGATACTTCACTCCTGTGACGGCTGTGCATTTTGTTACAACTATCTCAGTCCCACTGGCAAGCGACGCCACAATGCATGAGGCACCGCATGACGCCACACCCACGTGATTGCACTCCAGCGCCAGTCAATCACTGCCACTGCACAGTGCTGGTCGATGGCATGCACGATGTGACGTGCAACACAATCTGGCTTCATCAGCAAGGGATAGTGATGGTCATCATCCAGCAATGCTGTGTTGACAAATCCAGGACGAATATCGGTGAAACGGATATTCAATCCTCGCGCATTGGCCTGTTGTTGCAACGCCTCAATATAAGTGTTCTGCAATGCCTTGCTGGCCGAATAGGCAGGTGCTGCCCCCATTCCCTTGGTGCCAGCAATGGAACTGATGCAAGCTATTTGTCCGCCACCATGCTGTGCCATGAACCGGTAGACGGCACCCACCATGCGTGTGAATCCCATCACGTTGGTTTGCATGGTTGTCAATTCTTTTTCCTCGTCCAGCTCGTTGTTGCGCCACCCCACCCCAGCTGCGTGCAGATAGATGTCCACACCACCCAGTTGTTGCGCCAATTGTTCCAGTTGAGCAGGTGCATTTTCACAAGTGACATCAAGTTGTTGTGCCACCACGCGGTCGGGAGCAAGCTGCTGCAGTGCCTGCAAGGGCTCGATGCGTCGTGCGACCACTGCCACGCGGTCTCCACGGTTGATAAACAGTTGCGCCACCTGCCTGCCAATGCCCGATGACGCTCCAGTGATGATGATGCGTTTCATTTTGCGATTTTTTTGAAGTTTTGGGGCAAATATACATCAATATTTCGGTTTTTCATTTGTTTTTTCCCGCATTCTCTTGCACGGGCGCAAAAATAGTAGTTAATTCGCAATTTGAAACGAGAATTGACCATTCAGAAATGGAAAAGATAAAATACACGCTTGAGTATAGCATGAAGTCGGTTTCGGCAGCGAGGTTGTGGCATTACATCTCAACGGCCAGCGGCTTGTCATCGTGGTTTGCCGACAATGTTGACGTTGACGGCAAGCACTACACGTTCCACTGGGACACCGCCAGCCAGTCAGCATCACTGGTGTCGATGCGCAGCCAGGTTTATGTCCGTTTTCACTGGACCGAAGACGGCAAGGAGCGCACCTACTTTGAGATGCGCATCACCCGCAGCGAGATTACCGATAACACCACGCTCGTTATCACCGACTTTGCCATCGATGATGATGACCGCAACGAGATGACTAGTCTGTGGAACCAGCAAGTTAACGAGTTGAGGCACACCATCGGTGTGTGACATGGCATCCATCATGAATCAGCCCCAATCCAGCAACAACCAGCCATCATCACCGCGCGATGTTTAAAGTCAAGAAGCTCTACTCGTTCATGTTGCAGACTTTCCTGCCACTGTTTCTCATGACGTTCTGCATCTGTCTGTTCATCGTCATGATGCAATTCTTGTGGCGCTACATCGACGAGTTGGTGGGCAAGGGCCTGAGCATCGGGGTCGTTGCCGAGCTCTTCTTCTATGCAGCATTGTCGATGGTGCCCATGGCGCTACCATTGAGCATCCTGCTGGCTTCGCTCATGACCTTTGGCAACCTGGGCGAGCATGTCGAGCTCACGGCACTCAAGTCATCGGGCATCTCACTCACCACTGTCATGAAGCCGTTGGCCATCTTCATTGCCTTTGTCTCAATTGGGGCTTTCTTTTTCCAGAACAATGTGTTGCCACAGTCTCAGGTCAAGATGTGGACGTTGCTGTTCTCGATGCGACAAAAATCCCCCACGCTTGATATCCCCGAGGGCACTGTCTATAGTCAGATACCAGGCTACAACATCTATGTCAAACACAAGCAACGGGAGGGTGACATGCTCTACAACATGCTCATCTATGACGTGTCGGCATCGGGCGGCGGCTATCCGCGCATCGTTGCTGCCGACTCAGGACGCTTGAGCATGACCCCCGACAAGCAGCACCTTGTCCTCACGCTCTATCATGGCGAGTGGTATGAGGACATGAAGGGCGGCGGCAAGTCTGCCGGACTGAGCAACGAGCTCTATCGCCGTGAGTCCTTCAGCAACAAGGAAATCATGATACCCTACGATGCCACATTCACACGCATGGATGACCAGTCGATGCGGTCACAATATGTTGGCAAGAACATCGACCAGTTGCAGCACACCGTGGACTCGGTGCGTCTCAAGGTCGATTCTGCTGCAACCATGGTGGTCCGCAAGCTGCGGGCACAGTCGGTGTGCGGTGTGCCACCCATGCGCCTTGTCTCCAAGAATGGCAAGGTCACCTATGAACCTGTCAAGACTGTGCAAATGGACGAGCCCATCGACTTGAACAAGCTCATCAAGGAGATGACACCACAAGAGGAGCAGCAGCTCGTTAACCAGGCCTTGATGAAGGCCGTGAGTGACAAGCAGGACGTGGAGTTTCAGGGTTATAGCATCAACGATGACAACTTCATCATCAGGCGTCACCAGATTGAGTTGCTCAAGAAATTCACCCTGTCGCTGGCCTGCCTCATTTTCTTCTTCATCGGTGCTCCGCTAGGTGCCATTATCCGCAAGGGTGGTTTGGGTACCCCCATTGTTATCTCGGTGCTGTTGTTCATTGTTTATTACATCATCGACAACATGGGTTACAAGCTGGCACGCGATGGGCGTTGGCCTGTGTGGCAAGGCATCTGGCTAAGTTCGGCAGTGCTGTTACCGTTGGGCGTGTTTCTCACCCACAAGGCTGTGAACGACAGTGCCGTCTTCAATCCTGATGTGTGGCTCAACTTCCTGCGCCGTGTCACTGGCATGCACCAGACCCGCAAGCTGGCCATCAAGGAGGTCATCATCAATGATGTGGAATCTAGCCAAGCCATCCAGCGGCTTGATGCCCTCAAGCAAACGTGCAACCAGTTCTTGGCACAATATCCTCGCCGACAGTCCTATCTGGACTACTGGCAACGCGGCTATGACAAAGCAACTCTCAAGGGACTGTCACAACAGGTTGACGACACAGTGGACTACTTGTCCAACTCGCGCGACCAGATGGTCATCAACAAGGCCATGGACTTCCCGGTCATTCGACAGTTGCTCACCTATCACCCCACCAATGGTCACAAGCGGCTGGGACTGGCCATCGCCATCATCTTCCCGCTGGGACTGTTGGGCTGGATTGTGGGCATGAGACATCAGGCCAACCTCAGGCGCGACATCGCTACCACGGCACGCACCTGTGACCAGCTCGTGGCCATTTTCAACGGTGAGTATAGCCGTGAGATGGAATATAGTGACGCGCCAGTGGTCGCCACTGCCAACAACAACCAAGTCTAAAAACATCAACAATATCTTGAACAACAATGGAAGACATCAAACTGAACACCATCGACGAGGCCGTGGAGCAACTGCAACGCGGCGAGTTTGTCATTGTGGTCGATGATGAGGACCGTGAGAACGAGGGGGACTTTATCATCGCTGCCGAAAAAATCACCGAGGACAAAGTTAACTTCATGCTGCGCGAAGGCCGCGGCGTGTTGTGCGCACCCGTCACCGCCCAACGTTGCCGTGAGCTAGACCTCAACATGCAGGTCGAGGACAACACTTCCATGCTGGGGACACCGTTCACCGTCACGGTGGACTTGCTCGAAGGGTGCACCACTGGTGTGTCGATGCACGACAGGGCTCTCACGATACGCGCCCTGGCTGACCCCAACGCCAAGCCCAAAGACTTTGGCCGGCCTGGTCATGTCAATCCCTTGCGTGCCGTTGACAAGGGCGTGCTCAAGCGTGCTGGACACACCGAGGCATCCATCGACCTGATGAAACTCGCTGGCCTCTATCCGGCTGCTGCCCTCATCGAGATTATCAACCCCGATGGCACCATGGCACGGTTGCCGCAACTCAAGCAAGTGGCAGACAAGTTCAACATGCCCATCATCAGCATCAAGGACCTCATCGCCTATCGATTGCGCACCGAGCGCGTTGTCGAGATTGGCGACACTGTCGATATGCCCACCCAGTATGGCCACTTCCAGCTCATTCCTTTCCGCCAGATTAACAATGGCCTCGAGCACATCGCGCTCATCAAGGGTGAGTGGCAACCCGATGAGCCCATCCTGGTGCGTGTACACTCCTCATGCGCCACTGGCGACATCTTTGGCTCAATGCGGTGTGAGTGCGGCGAGCAATTGCACCTAGCCATGCAGATGATTGAGCGGGAGGGCAAGGGCGTGCTTGTCTATATGAATCAAGAAGGGCGAGGCATCGGACTGATGAACAAAATCAAGGCCTACAAGCTGCAAGAGAACGGCTATGACACCGTGGATGCCAATGTTCACCTGGGGTTCAAACCCGACGAGCGGGACTATGGCGTCGGTGCCAACATCCTGCGCATCCTGGGGGTGACCAAGATGCGCCTCATGACCAACAATCCAGTCAAACGTGTCGGTCTGGAAAGCTATGGCCTGGAAGTGGTCGAGAATGTGCCCATCGAAATCCAGCCCAACCCCTACAACCGCTTCTATATGCACACCAAGAAGGCCCGCATGGGACACGACCTGCACAAGGTGGACTGATGGACAGGCTTGACCAACTACGTCAATTTCTGGAACACGAGATTGTCCCGCTTTATGACAACTTTGACGCGGGACATCGCCGTGACCATGTCCACCAAGTGATGGACAGAGCCTTGAACCTGGCTCAATATTATCCTGAGGTGGACCCCGCCATCGTGCTGGCAGCAGCTGCCTATCATGACTTGGGACTGGCTCACGGGCGAGAACAGCACCACATCCACAGCGCACACATCGTGCGTCAAGACGACCGTCTGTTGCAATGGTTCACAACCGATGAAATTAATATCATTGCCGATGCCGCCCAGGACCATCGCGCCAGCAGCGGGACGGAGCCTCGCACCATCTATGGCAAAATTGTTGCCGAGGCCGACCGCCTCATCGAGCCCACAACCATCATACGCCGCACAATCCAGTTCAGTCTAGACCATTTCCCGCAATTCACACGTGAGCAGCACCTTGAGCGTGTCGTCCAGCACCTGCACGAGAAATATGGCGAGGGCGGTTACCTGCGACTATGGATACCCCACAGCGACAATGCTGCCCGCTTGCAGCAGTTGCACCGCATCATTGCCGACAACAAGGCCATTAGCGACATCTTCAATCGCCTCTACCAGCAACTCACCAGTTCATCAGATTAAAATACTTTCGGTAATCAATGGGAGTGGTGATGCCCAGAAAGTGACTGGCATCAATTGGGGCAGGAAACAAGTGCAAGGGGCCTTTGAGCAATGATTACTCCAGGGCTCCTTGCTGCATCATGTTGTTGTGACGCGGCTGTTTTTCACCGACGGGCAAACTCGCTCATGGTGATAGCGGCGGCAACACCCACATTGAGAGACTCGCTGTGGGCACCGACAGCTCGCGGTATCAACAGGCGATGAGTGGCTCGCGCCGCCACCCGCGCACCGATGCCTTGACCCTCGTTGCCAAACACCACAAACCCCTTCTTGCCCAGCTCACTGTGATAGATATTCTCACCGTTCAAGAAGGTGCCATACACTGGCATGTCGGGGTAATCGTCAAACACAGTCTCCAGGTCGCCATAGTGGACGTCCACCCGTGCGATAGCTCCCATGGTGGCTTGCACCACCTTGTGGTTAAACACGTCAACCGTGCCCGTGCTGGCAAAGATGTCGCGCACCCCAAACCAATCGGCCAGCCGGATAATTGTCCCCAGGTTGCCAGGGTCCTGAATGTTATCAAGCACGATGTTCAATCCCGACGACACCCGATTACTGTCAATGTGGTCCTGAGGCTGCTCATACACCGCTATCACCTCGCTGGCTGTGTCAAATTGCGACATGCGCGTCATGTTCTGACGGCTACTCATCACCACCTTGTCATAGTGCTCGGCAGTGCCAAACTGGTCATACCATGCCCGCGTGCATATCAGCCAGCGGCATGTGAACGCCCCCCACGTGTCGCGCACACACTTGGTCCCTTCGGCCACAAACAAACCTTCCTCGTCGCGATGACGCTTGGATGCCAGCGACCGCACCACCTTGATAATTCCGTTGTTAATTTCTGTCATGATTCAATCGTGCGCTGTGCCACCATGTAGTTAAACTGCGACAAGATGTTGCAAAATTCCTCACTCAATAACTCCAGCGTGCTCTGGACAATATCGGCCGGCACATCATCCACGGCCGATACCATGGGACCCGCAATGGCAGCTAACGTGTCGGCATCACCCGCCAACGACACGGCCAGGCGCACCACGTCCTCATATCCGTTGCCCTCCAGATAGCAGATGATGGCCTCGGGCACCGTGGTCTGGCATATCTCGTTGAAACTGTAGGTGGGGCGTATCTCCTCAAGCGTGCGGGACAAGTTATAGTCAAACGTGCGCTCGACATATTCCTTGATTTCCTGCTTGCTGCGACCCGCACGAGCCATGAATATCACAGCAGCCGTTGCCTGAGCTCCCTTGATGCCTTCGGGATGGTTGTGGGTAACGGCTGCCGACACCTCGGCCAGCCGCAACGCCTCATCAAGCGTGGTGGCATAGTAACCCACCGGACTCACACGCATCGCACTGCCGTTGCCAAACGACTCATATGGCTGAGGATTGTTCAGGCCAATCCACTGCGCAAAACGGCCTCCATAGCCGCGCCCAGGATAACGCTGGCACATGTCCTGCATGATGGACACCAGACGCTGTGGGTCATGACTGGGGTCTTCCAGTAGCCACAACGCGTTTGCCATCGTCAACACTGTGTCGTCGGTGAAGATGCTGCGCGGCGTGAACAACTTGAAATTATAATCCCGAGTGGGATTAAACTCATATGCCGACCCTATCGTGTCGCCGGCAATGCTTCCAATGATACCTTTCATCTTTATAATTTATATGTCGTTTGTTGTATTATTTTTAGGACAAATTTACTGCTTTTTATTGACATGACCGCATTCAGAGCCACATTTTTCTCATCACGATGCCCAAGGAATCATGTACTGGCCGTCCACTTGCAGGGGTGGCACCAGCGTGGGGCGGCTGGCACGACGCGAGGCACTCGCCAGCATCTTCACTTGCTGCCAACCGCGGGTGGTGTTGCGCACCGTCAATCGCGCCATCCCCACAAACGCACCCGCCACGTTCAACACATGACGCATCACCGCTTCAAGGCTCTTGTAGCCCGTGCTGCTAACTCTCGCAATTTCCCTGCCGTTGCACACTAGCGTGGCACAGATGTTGTCCTCAATTGTCATGTTGTTTGTTTCTTGTCTCATTGTCGTTCCTCCTTGTGATTGTTTTGTTTTGATGCTGCAAAGTAACGCACAGCTAGTGCCATAATGTGGCACTAGTATTTCAAAAAACATTAAAACAATTTTTTTGACATTTTTCGCCTGTGATTTGTTTACCCCACGCCACCAGACGTTACACCACAAAACCATCCATTAATTCAAAAACTTTTACTAATTTTGCACTCCGATTAACGACATCAACGACACATCACCATGGGATTGATTGACGACAGCAAACGCACAGTAAACGAGACCCTGCAAGACGAGCGGGCAGTACTCGTGGGACTTGTCACGCCTCAACAAGGCGAGGCCAAGGCCCGTGAATATCTGGATGAATTGCAATTTCTGGCTCTCACAGCGGGAGCCACGACAGTGCGCACCTTCCTGCAACGATGCCAGGGTCCCAACAGCACCTCATTTGTGGGTAAAGGCAAGCTGGAAGAGATTGCCAACTATGTGCAAGACAACGACATCGCTCTCGTCATCTTTGACGATGACCTCACCCCCAAGCAGGTGGCCAACATCGAGAAGGCTGTACGTGTCAAGGTGCTGGACCGCACCAGTCTCATCCTGGACATCTTTGCCAAGCGTGCACAGACCGCCAATGCCAAGCTGCAAGTCGAGCTGGCTCAATATCAGTACCTGCTGCCACGTCTCACCGGCCTGTGGACACACCTTGAGCGGCAACGCGGCGGCATCGGCATGCGTGGCCCTGGCGAGGAGCAAATCGAGACCGACCGACGCATCGTCAAGGGCAAGATTGCCTTGCTCAAGCAGAAGCTTGCCCAGCTCGACAAGCAGAAGGTCACCCAACGCAAAAACCGTGGCAAGCTCACCCGCATTGCACTGGTGGGATACACCAATGTGGGCAAATCAACGCTCATGAATGTCCTGAGCAAGAGTGACGTGTTTGCCGAGGACAAGCTCTTTGCAACCCTCGACACTACCGTGCGCAAGGTCGTCATCGACAACCTGCCCTTCTTGCTCACCGACACCGTGGGATTCATTCGCAAGCTGCCCACCCACCTGGTCGAATCTTTCAAGAGCACCCTCGATGAGGTGCGCGAGAGTGACATCATGGTACACGTTGTGGACATCTCGCACCCGCAATTTGAAGAACAGATACAAGTCGTCAACCGCACCTTGCAGGAGGTGTGCAACGTTGGTGACAAGCAGATGATTATGGTATTCAACAAGATTGACCAGTTCACCTATACCCCCAAGGACGAGGACGACCTCACGCCACGCACACGTGAGAACATCTCGCTTGAGGAGCTCAAGGCAACATGGATGTCACGCATGGGAGATAACTGTGTGTTCATCAGTGCCAAAAAACAACAAAACATCGATGAGCTCAAGCGATTGCTGTATGCCAAGGCCAAAGCCGTCCACACCGCTCGCTTCCCCTACAACGATTTCCTCTATCAGACCTACGACGACCTGACTTGACCAGGGCCAATTACCGTGTTGGCTCAATGTGTATCACGGCATACTCGGACGATGTGCCAATGCGGAACTTGCCGCCCCAAATGCCAATGCCAGAGCTAATGTAGTAGTCCGTGGCACCACGATGCCATTGGCCATAGTCACACTCATACATGGCACGGGTCACCCAGTTCAACGGCCACACTTGACCATGATGAGTGTGGCCACTCAATTGCAGGTCGGCACCACACTGCTCGGCTGCCTCCAGATGATAGGGCTGGTGGTCAAGCACGATGGTGTAGCTGGTCGTGTCGGCATCAGCCATGACCTGCTCCAGTTGCTTGCGGCGAGGGTTGGAGCGGTCATCACGCCCCACAACAGTGACACCACAACACGTGACCACGCTGTCGCGCAGCAATGCGATGCCCGCCTGTCGGCTCCACTGTTCCACTTGCTGCATCCCCGTCATGGCGTCATGATTGCCAGGGCACGCCACCACGGGTGCTTCCAGTCGGGTCATCTCTTGAGCCGTTCCCTGTTCCAGCACGGGACGCATCTGACCATCGATAATATCACCCGCCACCAATACCATGTCGGGGTGCTCGGCATTAATCATGTCCACCCATCTGCCCACCTCAGCACGACGATTGTGGTAACCCATGTGCAAGTCGCTCACCATGACAATCTTGAGCGGTTTGTCAAGTGGTTTGCTCGTGGTGAAATGCAGTTCCTGCCTCAACTTGTTGTGATAGTGAATGTTGCCGCCGACAAATATCACTAGCATTACAATCGTGAGGGCTAGCGACATCATGGCATTGCCATGCAACCAACCCGACGGCACCAGATGCACCAGACGGCCCACATCCAGCAACAGGAACGCCATGAGCAGATAAAACATGATGATGAGCCACGAGTTGCCTATTTCATAGGTGGCTGTCGCCGCCCACAACGGCATCCACTCGCTCTTGAACTGCAACACCATGCACACCAACGCCAACACCATCAGCAGCATGATGACCAACTTGATTGGTAACGACAATGGCAGCACACGCCACACATGCCACATCACATAGCCCTGCATGAGCAACATCACTGCCAGTGCAACAACAAAAAATCGTAACATAACGCCTCGTCGTGATTAATTAAAATGCAAAAATAACAAAAAAATCCCATAAAGGCATTCTGACGGCAATTTATTGACTACTTTTGTGCCACAATGATAACAGAACAAGACATCTTGACAACAGCCCAGCAGCGCATGGGCATCACCGCACTCAACGACATGCAGCGCGTCACGCTCGACACGTGGCAGCACAACAAGGGCGATGTGGTGCTGTATGCCCCCACTGGCACTGGCAAGACACTGGCACAAGCCCTGTGCCTGCTCACGTCCTTGCCTGCCGATGCTCCCCTGCCCGTTGCAGTGGCACTGGAACCGTCTCGCGAGCTTGCCATGCAGACAGCCGAGGTGCTACGTCAGTTGGCAACGGGCTGCAAGGTCACACTGTGCTGTGGCGGGCACACCGTTGCCGATGAGCGAGCCTCGCTAGCCGCCACACCACACATCATCGTCGCCACACCGGGACGTTTGCTCGACCATGCCCACCGTCACCACATCAGGCTGGCCACAACACAGTTGCTCGTGGTTGACGAGGTGGACAAAATGCTGGAACTGGGCTTTGAAAACGAGATGCGCCAACTGTTGCACCTCATGACAGGTGTCAGGCGACGATTGCTCACCAGTGCCACTCGCTTGCAGCCCGTTCCACCATTCTTGCAATTGCGCGATGCCGTCACCATCGACCGCCTGCAAGCACAAGGTGAGCAACAGCCGCCAGCCCGCATCACAACATGGCAAGTCAAGTCACCCGATGCCGACAAGCTACAAACCCTGCGACAATTGCTACTGGCATTGCCACCTGGCAAGGTCATCGTGTTTGTCAACCATCGCGACAGTGTGGAACGCATTGCACGCTATCTGCAACACGCCGGCATCCAGTGTGCCCCCTATCATGGAGCGCTGCCACAACACGAGCGCGAGATGACCGTGGCGCGTCTCAACAACGACAGCCTGCCCGTGATGATAGCTACCGACCTGGCGGCTCGCGGCCTTGACATCGACACGGTGACACACATCGTGCACTACCACATGCCCACAACACCCCAGGTCATGACTCACCGCAACGGCAGGACAGCACGTGTTGATGCCACTGGTGACGCATTTGTCATCACCGCCACCGACGAGCAATTGCCGTCGTGGATGACGGTCACCCGCCAGTTCACGCCACAACCAGCACGGCAGACAATCACAGCCCCCATGACCACCCTGCACCTGCAAGCCGGACGGCGCGAGAAACTGTCACGTGGCGACGTCATGGGCTTCATCGCACGCAATGGCGGCATCGACGCGGCCAGCATCGGGCACATCGACGTGCGCGACCACTATGCACTGGCCGCCGTACCCAGTCAGGACATCGATGACGTGCTGCAACGGCTGCGACCATTAAAAATCAAGGGCAGACGTGTAAAGATTTCGATGCTCCAATAATATTTTTTAACTTTTTGCGTTATATGACTAGAACTAACATTCCAAACAATCCACACAACATTAACCTATCCTAATATCCACACAATTATGCAACAGAATGAAACCGCACAACAACGCGACCTGAGTTACCTCAAGTTGCTCGCACGCAATTTTCCCAACGTGGCAACAGCCAGCACCGAAATTATCAACCTGGAAGCCATCCTCAACCTGCCCAAGGGAACCGAACACTTCCTGGCGGACCTGCATGGTGAGTACGAGGCCTTCCAGCACGTGCTGCGCAATGCCAGTGGCACCATCAAGCGCAAGGTGGGTGAAATCTTCAACGACTCACTGGGGACAAAGGAACAAAAGGAATTGTGCACCCTCATCTATTATCCCGAGTTCAAGCTTGAGCTCATCAAGGACAACATCACCGATGAGGATGAATTGCAGGACTGGTACTTCATCACCATCAACCGCCTCGTCAAGGTGTGCCGTAACGTGTCATCCAAGTATAGCCGCTCCAAGGTACAAAAGGCCCTGCCCAACGACTTCTCCTACATCATCCAGGAGCTGTTGCATGAACACAGCAGCGATGCCAACAAGCAGGCCTATGTTGACGTGATTGTGCGCACCATCATTTCGACAGGACGCGCCGACGACTTCATTGTTGCCATGTGTAACCTCATTCAGCAACTCACAATCGATGTCCTGCACATCCTGGGGGACGTGTATGACCGCGGACCCAGCCCAGACAAAATCATGGACATCCTGTGTGTCTATCACAACCTCGACATCCAGTGGGGCAATCACGACATCTTGTGGATGGGTGCCGCCGCAGGCAATGACTGCTGCATTGCCAACGTGTTGCGCATCGCGCTGCGATATGGCAACCACGGCGTGCTCGAGGATGGATATGGCATCAACCTGCTGCCACTAGCCACATTTGCCATCGACACCTACAGCAACGACCCGTGCACCAAGTTCTTGCCCAAGGACGGCAGTGCCAACGACCCCGAGCGGGCACGCACCGCACAGCTCGTGGCACAGATGCACAAGGCCATCAGCATCATCCAGTTCAAACTTGAGGCCGAGGCCATCAAGCGCAGGCCAGAGTTTGACATGAAGGACCGACTGCTGCTCGACAAGATGGACCTCAAGAGGGGCATCATCACCATCGACGGCAAGGAATATGAGCTCACCGACACCAATTTTCCCACTGTTGACCCCAAACATCCTTTCAAGCTCACTCCCGACGAGGAGAGCATTGTGCAGAAACTGCACCACTCCTTCACCGACAGCGAGAAACTGCGCAAGCACATGAAGTGCATGTTCCGCAATGGCTGCATCTACACCATCACCAACGGCAACCTGCTCTATCATGCGTCAATACCGCTCAATGCCGACGGCACCCTCAAGGATGTGAAAATACGTGGTGAGAAATTCCACGGCAAGGCTCTGCTCAAGCGGGCGGGCAATCTCATTCGTGATGCCTACTTTGGCTGTCCCAATACCGATGACCAGGCCTTTGCGCTCGACTATATCTGGTATCTGTGGTGCGGCAAGGATTCTCCAGCGTTTGACAAGGACAAGATGGCAACGTTTGAACGCTACTTCATCGCCGACAAGGCGACCCACAAGGAGACCAAGGGATACTACTACACCCTGCGTGACGACGAGGCTGTGGTGGACATGATTCTTGATGAGTTCGGTGTCAAGGGACAGCATCGCCACATCATCAATGGTCACGTGCCAGTCAAGACCATCAAGGGCGAGAATCCCATCAAGGCCAACGGCAAACTCATGGTGATTGACGGTGGCTTCTCCAAGGCCTATCAGCCCGAAACGGGTATCGCGGGTTACACGCTGGTCTATCATTCACGTGGCTTCCAGCTCGTGCAGCATGAGCCGTTCACCAGCATCGACAAGGCAGTGAGCGAGGGACAGGACATCAAGTCAACCTACCAGCTGGTCGAGCTCACCAACCACCGCATGAGGGTCAAGAACACCGACATCGGCACCGAGCTCATGCAGCAAATCGATGACTTGCAGCAATTGCTGGCAGCCTATCGCAGGGGGGACATCAAGGAACGTGCCATGAGGCCGTTCACCAACAAGCGATAACACCCACGCGGCAACAGCACAGGCCTCACTTGGCACGGCACAGGTCAACAATCAGACGCGCTGCCGTGTCAATGCCTGTGCACGCCGTGTTAATCATCAGGTCATAGTTGTTGTGGTCGCCCCATCGCTGACCAGTGTAATGCTGATAATGAGCCACACGGGCACGGTTCTTGGACAGTATCGTCTGCTCAATGCCCTTGCTGCTCATGCCATACTGCTCAACACAGCGGTGAGCTGCATCGGCAAGCGTCGTGTAGCAGTAAACACGCACCAGTGCGGGATAGTCCTTTAACACCACATCGGCACAACGCCCCAGTATCACACATGACCCTTGCTGGGACAAGTGCCTGATGACCTGACACTGCGCCACAAACAGCCGGTCGCTGCGCGTCAAGCTTTTTTCAAGCGGTGCCTCATAGTCTCTCAACGCCAGCGACAACAGGTCACTGGGCGACTGTGATTGCTCGTTGCGCTCCACATACTCACTGGACATGTCACTCTCGAGGGCTGTCATGTCAATAATCTCACGGTCATAAAACGGCACTCCCAGTTGCTCGGCAACAGCCTGCCCCAATTGACGACCTCCACTGCCAAACTGACGCGATATGGTCACAATCACTGGGGCAGTCGCGGCATCTGCGGTGGCAACATCTTGCGATTTCCCTTCAATTTCGCTGGATGACGACAGCCATGGGTCCAGCAGGTTGAGCAACGGCATCATCACATGGGTCAATGGACCCGTCACCAGTGCGGCAACAACCGTGCCCTCACGCACACCCGAGACACTACCCACGAACACCAGCGACAACACAATGGCAACCGTCACGCACCCCACATCAAAGCACAACTTGACGAGACCAAAATCCTTGTGAAAACGATTGACAACAGCACGCACAAAGTATTCACCCGCCATCATCACAACGTTGGCCTTGACCTCACCTGTGATGCCCAATGCCAGCGTCAAGCACCCCAGCACCAATCCAACCACTTTCCACACATATTGCACTGGTACATACCATCGCAACAACCACATGAACACATCAATCGAGGCTGCAAACACCACTGTCACAGGCACGAGCAACAACATCTCCACACGGTGACACTTCTCCTGCTGCCACCCCATGAGCAACGCGGCTAACAACAACAGCAACAGATTCAGATAGAGTGTGTACAGCCCGATTGTCCCGCTGGTGAACTGGCTCAGCACAAGCGGTATGCTGCTAATGGGGGACGTTCCCAGCAACGCACGTGTCACGAGCGCAATACCCAATGCGCTCACAATCATCGAAATAACAAACAAAGTGTATCGTTTAATCAATTCTTGATGTCTCATCTTCTTTAACATCCTCTCATTGTAATGAGGGACTACAAAATTACTTCAAAAAATGCCCATTTGCAAGAAACCGTCTCAATTCGCTCATTTTCAACGCTCAAGCAACCACAACGCACACAACAACCCATCGTTTGTGCAGCAGTGTCAACATTTTTTTGTAATTTTGCGCCACAATGAGAAATAAAAGAAAAAATCTGCCGCTTATCAACAATTTTGAGATAACTGGCGTGGCTGCCGAGGGCAAGAGCCTCGGACGATGGAACGACATGGTTGTGTTTGTGCCCTGGGGAGCTCCTGGTGACGTGGTGGACTTGCAAATCACACGCAAGAAACACAATTTTGCCGAAGGGACAATCCAGCGCATTGTCAAGCCCAGCGAACTGCGCGTACAGCCTGTGTGCGAGCACTTTGGTGTGTGCGGAGGCTGCAAGTGGCAACACTTGCCCTATGACTACCAGCTGCAATGCAAGCGACAGCAAGTTATTGATGCGCTAGAGCGCATCGCACACGTGCCATTCCCCGCGGTGAACCCCATCCTGGGCTCGGCTAGCACAACACACTATCGCAACAAGCTGGAATTTACCTTTAGCAACAAGTGCTGGCTCACCAGGGAACAACTCGACAGCGGACAAGAATTTGAAGACCGCAATGCCGCTGGTTTTCACATTCCTGGAGCTTTTGACAAGGTGCTAGACATCAAGCGGTGCTGGCTCCAAGACGACATCAGCAATCAGTTGCGTCTATTCATCAGGCAGCTGGCCGTGCAGCGGGGGTATTCTTTTTTTGACATCCGCGAGAATCGTGGTCTGTTGCGCACAACCATGACACGCACAGCAAGCACGGGACAGGTGATGCAAGTCATCGCCTTCGGTGAAGATAACCCGCAGGCCATCCAGGACGTGATGAGTGCGGTGCACGAGCGATTTCCTGACCTCACCTCGCTGATGTATGTGGTCAACCTCAAGCTCAACGACTCGCTCACCGACCAAGAGTTTGTTTTGTTTAGCGGCAAGGACTACATCGAGGAACAGATGGAAGACCTGACCTTCAGGGTCGGGCCCAAATCGTTCTACCAGACCAACAGCAAGCAAGCACTTGAACTCTATCGCGTGGCACGACGCATGGCCAATCTGTCGGGCAACGAGCTGGTCTATGACTTGTACACCGGAACAGGCACCATTGCCAACTTTGTTGCACGGCAAGCGCGACAAGTCATCGGCATCGAGTATGTTCCCGAAGCCATCGAGGACGCCCGCCTCAACTCGCAGCTCAACGGCATCGACAACACCCTGTTTTATGCGGGCGACATGAAGCAAGTACTCACTGACCAGTTTGTCGCACAACATGGCGTCCCCGATGTCATGATTATTGACCCGCCGCGGGCAGGCATGCACGAGGACGTGGTGAATGTCATCCTCAATGCCCAGCCACGACGACTGGTGTATGTGAGCTGCAACCCCGCTACACAGGCTCGTGACATCGCTTTGTTGAACGGTGCTTATGCCATAGTCGAGGTGCAACCCGTGGACATGTTTCCCCACACTCACCACGTGGAAAACGTCGTCCTGCTGCAACATCGCTGACGACTGCCCCCAGTCCCCCGCGAGTACGTGCCAGCTTCGGCGCACGCCTGCCGAATACCTCCGCCAGGAAACGCTAAGCTCTTTCACACCAAGCCCGCTCATGTTGGGGTTAATGAAAATTATAGGCCATCTTACGCCCTCGTCTGTCAGAAAAGCATTACCTTTGCAGTCAAGAAATCAACAACACTGCAATGAAGCAAACACTGACAATCATGATACTGCTGTTGACAGTCATGTGTGGGTCATGCCTGCGCAACGACAAGGCGGTCAACAGTCCACGAGACACCAATCAAGTGACAACGGCCCGTCTGCTCGAGATGTCGCAACAGGCAGGATACACACTAGCAACCGTCAAGGACCCATGGAAGGGCGGAGTGCTGCACCGTTATGCGCTCGTGCCCCGCGACAGTGTGGTGCCCAACGGGTTGCCCGATGACATCACCATTGTTCGCACACCTGTGCAACACGCGCTGGTCTATTCGGCAGTTCACACCAGCCTGCTGCGTGAGCTGGGGGCGATGCAGTGTGTACACGGCATCGTTGATGCGCGCTATTTTAACGACCCCGACATTGAACAAGGCCTGCGTGATGGCACCATCATCGACTGCGGCAACAGCATGAATCCCACGGTGGAGAAAGTGATTGACATGCAACCCGACGCCATCCTGCTGTCGCCCTATCAAGATGCCTCCTACGGCCACATCACCCGTCTGGACGTCCCCATTGTGGAATGTGCCGACTATCTGGAATATGAGCCACTGGGACGTGCCGAGTGGGTGAAATTCTATGGAGAACTGGTGGGTAAGCGCGCACAAGCCGACAGCCTGTATCAGGCAGTCGTCAACGCCTATAGCGAGGTGCGTCAACGCGCTGCAACAGCCCAGACACACCCCACAGTGGTGAGCGAGATGGTCATCAGCGGTGTGTGGAACTTGCCAGGCGGCAAAAGCTACATGGCCCGTGTGATGGCCGATGCTGGAGGCAACTACCTGTGGAGCGATGACGACCACACGGGATCCTTGTCGCTGGACTTCAACCAGGTGCTTGCACGAGCCCAGGATGCCGACTACTGGCTCATCAAGTGGACCAATATCAACACACTGGCCGACTTGCAGGGAGCCTACGACTTGAACAAGGAGATGTCCGCGTTCAAGAACAAACACGTGTATGTGTGTGACACACAACAGACCCGTTTCTTTGAGGTGATGCCTTTTCACCCCGAGCGACTGTTGCGCGAGTTTGCCGCCATCTTGCACCCTGAGGTGTTTCCCGATGTGGAGCTCAAGTTTTATCACCACCTCGAAAAATAAGGTTTCATCATCATGCCACACCGTCGTTACACCACGAGCATGATAACACTGTTGATAGTGTTGCTGTTGCTTGCACTGGCTTGCCTGCTGCTGGGATCAGTTGAGATTCCTGCACGCGCCATCGCCGACATTGTCATGGGCAAGGATTGCGGCAACAGTGCATGGCACGTCATCATCACCCAGTCACGATTGCCCATGATAGCCACAGCTGCACTTGCTGGGGCTGCATTGTCCACCGCAGGATTGTTACTGCAAACCACATTTAATAACCCGCTGGCAGGGCCTTCCATCCTGGGTGTGTCATCGGGTGCAGGCCTGGGTGTGGCTATCGTGATGCTGGCCATGGGAGGCACTGTGGGCAGTGTGTTTGGCAGCACTGTGGGCAGTTACCTCGCCACCTTGTTGGGAGCACTGGTGGGTGCCGCAGTGGTACTCGTGCTACTCATTGGTTTCTCGCTGCTGGTGCAGAGCAACACGATGTTGCTCATCATTGGCATTCTGGTGAGTTATCTCACATCCAGTGTGGTGCAGTTGCTCAATTCCATTGCCACCGAGGAGGGCGTACACAGCTATGTGACATGGGGTTTCGGCACATTTTCAGGCGTGAGCGTGTCGCAACTCCCCCTCTATTGCTCCATCATCATCATTTCGCTTGCAGCATCATTGTTCATGAGCAAGCCACTCAATGCCTTGTTGCTGGGTAGCCGCTATGCGCAAAATCTGGGCGTGTCGGTTCACCGCACTCGCAACGTGTTGCTGCTCATCACGGGAGTTCTCACCGCAGTCGTCACTGCCTACTGCGGCCCCATCGGGTTCATTGGTCTGGTGGTGCCTCACATTGCACGCCTTGCGTTGGGCACAAGCAATCACACCCGCTTGTTGCCTGCAACTATGCTTGCAGGTGCCGATACTGCGCTGTTGTGCACACTGGCAAGTGTGAGCGGTAGTCACGGCATCATTCCCATCAATGCCATCACCCCCATCATCGGTGTCCCCATCATCTTGTACATTATCTTGAACCGACGTCGCATCAACTACTTCAACTAATCACATGGCCGCAACAGATAACCCGATATTGACCACCCATCAACTAGCAGTAGGCTACCGCAATGGCAGCCGCCCCATCATTCTGCTAGACAAGCTTGACTTGAGCCTGCAAGCCGGAGAGATGGTTGCGCTACTGGGCAGGAATGGTGCCGGCAAGTCCACACTGTTGCGAGCCATCACATGTGACGAAAAGCCACTGGCAGGCAACATCACCATCAACGGCAAGGATGCCAGCAACATGAGTGCCAGGGAACGCTCACAACTGATTGGACTAGTATCAACCGACCGCATTCAAGCTGGAGCACTCACCGTCACCGAGCTTGTCGCGCTGGGACGACAGCCGCACACAGGTTTCCTGGGACGTCTGGATGATGACGACAGGCTAATTGTGCAACAAGCCATGAGCGACGCTGGAGTTGCAGACAAGGCAAACAGATACATCTCGTCGTTGAGCGATGGAGAACGACAAAAGGTGATGATAGCCAAGGCACTCGCCCAACAGACACCCCTGATTGTGCTTGACGAACCCACAGCATTTCTCGATGTAGCAAGCCGCATTGAGACGATGAGACTGTTGCAACAATTGGCTCACGAACGCGGCAAGGCCGTGCTGCTATCCAGCCATGACATGTCACAATCGCTCATGCTTGCCGACCAGTTGTGGCTCATCACCTCACAACGACAAGTTGTGACTGGCACCACTACACAACTGCTCAACAGTGACGTGATGAACACCTTGTTTGATAATCCTAACATCACATTCAACCGACAATTGCTAGATTTCACACTGCAAGACTAAGAGAGAACATAAAAATAACAAGAGCCGCGCCAGTGGACTGTTAGTCCTGCCGGCGCAGCTCGGTCAATAAAAGGTGGCGGTTACCTACTCTCCCACTTTCGCAGTACCATCGGCGTGGTGAGGCTTAACTTCTCTGTTCGGAATGGGAAGAGGTGGGA
>Ga0181612_131760_pt1 | contig 35960 bp, 32 predicted proteins | sample HoacroProtozoa21_FD_119630 | JGI IMG/M metagenome (GOLD analysis project Ga0181612, IMG submission 119630) | Hoatzin crop microbial communities from Cojedes, Venezuel. Combined Assembly of Gp0051906, Gp0051904, Gp0051908
CAGCCTCCTTTCAGGTAGTTGTAGGGAGCAATAAGGTCTCCCCTCAGCCTCCTTTCCTCCAGAAGGGGACAGTTGGGACACCATCAATACAGTTGGTGGTCTGAGGCACAGAGTGGCTAAATTAGTTTTGCCAGTATCATGTTGGAAGACTGTGGGTGAAGAGGAAATTGAACGTTGATGTTCCAAGTCTCAGCCTATTTTGCTTCTCCCTCATAGTATTTCAATCTATGTGGCTTTAAGCAATGCAGATGATGGGTTCCCTCTTCATGGAACCATGGCTGGTGTGGCCAGGTGTCACCTGGAATGGAGCCTGGTGAACCTCCCTGAGACTTATGTCCAGAGAGCTGTTTTGGGAGGTGGGTCAGTTGGAGTAAAACACAGAACTCTGGAGCTGTAGAGCACTGTGTGTGTGGGGGGCATAATGGATATTTGGGACAAGGCAGAGGGGACTGTTTCCTCTTATCCTGAATTTTCTTCAAGTTGACTGATTGGTTGTCTCGTGTGGTGTCTCCTTCCTAGCCAGATTATTGAAGCGCGGTTTCTGCAATACCAAGATATCCACACAGGGGATGTGGTGCAGGTGAGCTTCTGAAGGACTGACACAGTACTGTGTGGCCGTTATACTTAAAACAGTGACCTAGCTAATGTGCATTTCCTCTGCCAAATATATATATTCAGCTTCAGATCCAGACTAGTGAGATGAAAATGAGGAGAAAAACTTCTTGCAGGACTCGATTAATGGAGTACAGTACTTTTCTTTCCGCATTTTGTTCAGGTTTTCATTCATGATGCTGTCAAGGCAACCAAATTTTAGCCACTGTCATTTATTTATGGCCATGAATAAATTTTTAGAAAGATTTGAGTGAAAGAGACTAAAACTAACCTTGCACTTAAAGTAAAAGTTTGTGTATGGACCATCACAATCAGCTGATGGGCAGAAAGTTACTCAGTTATGATCATTCATATGTTGGAGTCATGACTGTATTGGTTATGTGTCTGGAAACAATTCTGGTTTGCCAGAGTCAATTGGGATTTTGCAGAAGTAGCCTATGCTTAAGGAAAAGAGGCTGTAAAACAACCTTACGTAATGTATAACAGTTTGTGGGTCAGATTGGTTAGGTGAAGTGTGGGTTGAACTAAGATTTTATTTTTTGGAGGGTGATTAGAGTTGGTGGTAATAGGTGGTGCAGTGTCTTGGCTGTTTCCTACCTGTGCAAGGTCTGCTTTTCATGCTGAATTTACTGATCCTTTTCCCTGTTTTGGGTTCTAGGGCAAAGTGTTTTCATTGAAACCGATTGGGATGCAGGTGAAGGTGACTGATGGGATTAAAGGGCTTGTGCCATCCATGCATCTCGCTGAGGTGATCCTGAAGCAGCCTGAGAAGAAGTACAACACAGGAGATGAAGTCAAGTGTCGGGTGAGAGCTGTCAGGCAGGGTCTTCAGCTGCTTTGCGCCCTATTGTTCTGAGTATTTAGCAGCTGGGTTGATCAGACAATGGCAGACATGCTTTTTGAACCTTCTCGTACTCCATTCTTGTAGGTGCTAGAGTGCAATCCTGCAGGAAAGAAGTTGATCCTTACTCTAAAGAAAAGTCTTGTCCAATCAAAGCTTCCAGTCCTCTCCAATTATGAAGATGCAAAACCAGGTCTGATCACACACGGCTTCGTGGTGTGTGTGAGGGAGTTTGGCTGCATTGTGAAATTCTACAATGATGTCAAAGGTCTGGTACCCAAGAATGAGCTGAGCTCAGAACCCATATCTTGTCCAGATAAAGTCTTCCATGAAGGCCAGGTAATAAACGTACCTATGTCGTGCCTTGTGTTTGAATGCAAATGAGAAATCTGTGGTTGAGTTGACCCCAGCATGGGTTTTCCCCTGGAGGAACCAGCTCCACCAAGAAATGTTCATGTCCTTTCTCTTTAAGTAATGGTTATGCCTCATTTAAACAGATCAGGCTGTAAAAGAGGCAGCTCTTCTCCCAGTATTTCACAGACCTGTCTGTTTCTAGGCACTCTCTGTTCTGGTGTGCAGGAGAGACCATGGTATGTGATAATAGGAACTACACTTTGTCGAGTTACTGAGATCTTAGTAGAAGGTTGGGGTTCTATGCTGCAGGTTCTTCTCAGGAAGTTAAAACTCTTACCTACAGAATTAGAAGAATGAGGTTTTCTGCCTCTGCATTATTCTGATTTTTCTGTTTGTTTCAAATCCTGCGTATCTTAAAGCAGACACTCTGGAAACCATGCTGTTCACAGCGTTCTGGTCTTTGTTGTGAGTAAGGTTATAGAGATCTCAGCCCTCTGTTATTTTTTTTTCTGGTGCTTTTGTTTGTCTTTAATCCTACTGTTTGTTGGCTGGCTTATTTTCTAGTCAAGATTTCTGACTGCAAATCGACATCTGAATTTTATTCTCAGCTGTGTTACAGACTTGCCATTTACAGGTCATTTAATGATTATGTGCTTCCATTTTCCATCTGTGTGATCAGAAGGACATTTGCCTATGGTTGAACCTGTTAAGTTATAGTCACTGGCCTGCTATCCTTATGTGTGAGAGAAAAGTGTGCTGTGTGTGCACTTTACTGTTATTATATAGCTGGTAGCACACTGGGGGGGTGGTGTCAACTGAATTAAGCTTTTGTTTTCTCTTTTTTTCCTGCAGGTTGTTAAAGTAGTGGTCTTAAAATGTGAGCCCCAGCAGGAAAGACTCTTGTTGTCCTTGAAGTTATCAAGCAAGTCTGCTTCGGAGGACAAAAAGGAATGTACTCCGAAGAAGAATCAGGACGTGAAATATCAAATCGGAGAGGTATTAAATTCAGTGACTGCTCCCTTTTTTGCCTTTTCTTTTCCAAACAATTTGGTATCACTTTGCACAACTTTGCTTCAGGAAAAGCTGTTGGTTGTCAGGAACTAGCATTAAATGTGCATTTCTTATTGTGCGATTGGTCTCCTGGATCAAAAAACAGGATCTCTGTTGTCAGAGGTCAGGATAAAGGAGTCCCAGGACCGTCCTTCTAGGGCTACCAATTAGTGCTCCTACTCCTAGGTGGATTACTATTTCTTCTGGATGCTGCTGATGTCCTCACTCCAAAAGCAGATAGTCTTGCTCCCTGGAAAAAGATAACTTCAGATAAATGTTTTGAAATGCTTCGCTGTTGTCTTTGGAATAAACAGTTTCCAACACCCTGCAGATATTGCTAATGCAGGAACCAGACAGCGCTAATCTTGTTTAAAGTATTCCCTTCTCCCTTCAAATAGAAAGTTACAACCAAGAGACTGTTGCTAGCTCTTGATTTCTCTGGGAGCTGAGAATTACCTTTGTTTTAATATTGGCAGGCTTTTGAGGCTCAGCCCTGTGGATGTGAGATCTTCTCATATGTATCTGGGAGGCCGTGTTGCAACCCCTGCAGCACAGCATTTGGTACCCTGGGCGTCAAAAGGGATGACTTGGAATTTTGTATCACTGTGTGTGTTCTCTTTTCAGGTGGTTGATGTGAAAGTCTTGAAGAAGAAAGATCACGGGCTAGAGGTTTCTGTCTTAGAAGATGAAGGCAACGTGATAGCCTGGATTCCCACAGTGCACTTCTCTGACTTTGTTACTAACTGCAAGCTCTTGTGGCATTGTCTTCAAGAGGGAGATGTCCTGCCCAGAGTTATGTGCCTAAGTGACAAGGGAGAGCGTATCGTATCCTTTGCCGCCTCAACCGGTCAAACGAAGCGGGTGGGGGAAAGGAGGTATCGGTCAGGAGTTTAGAGTATTAGCAACAAACATGAGATACACTAGTTAGTGTGTTGAAGTGGAAGTGCCTGTCAAGCTAGCGATGCTTCAAAGAGTTATTATAATTTACTTGTGTTAAAAGTGAGGCTCAGCTGCTGCTTAGCTGTCAGCACTAGGACTTGCTTGTGAATTGCTTGATCTCACAACCAGCTTCTGGGCTGTTAATCATATCACAACCTTAGCAAAAATTTTGCTATTTTTATACCAAAATTCAGAACTGGAATGTTAGGAAGTTGACATTTCTGCTAGTGTGAAGTATACATCTGTAATGCTGAGCAGCTTGAGAAACATTGGTTGCTAAACTTTAGTGTAGAGAGATCAAGATGGTAATTGGAATTGCAGGGTTTTGAGCTCCAATACTGTCTAACCTGCAAAAAGTTCTCTAGCCCAGTGGTTAGCAGCACCAAGAGGTTTGCTTGGCATAAGGCTCCTTTCATTCATCTTTTCCCATTTTTCCTAACTGGTTGTTCAGATCTTGAGCAGAAAGTCTGCAGTGATTTCTGCTGTACAGGAGGAGCAAGTTGTGAGAAGTTTCTCTGAAATCCAGTGCGGGATGCTGTTGACTGGTTACGTGAGGAATGTGATGCCCTTTGGAGTGTTTGTGGAATTCCCTTTTGGTGTGACAGGACTGGCGCCCAAAGTGGTAAGCAATGCGTTCACTTTAGCAAACAGCGTGTGTGTAGTCAGGCATGCTTGAAACATGGCTTTTAGCAAAGGAACAATAACACAAAGGGAACAGTAGGGCTGTGGATCCTGCATTTGTACAGCTTCATCCAACAGGGTGAAAGCTGCTTTTAGGTCTGTGTTTTAGTTCACTTCGAAAATTGAATAAAAGACTTTGTTCAAGTGAGCTTAAGCTTCAAACAAGGATTTCATGTGACTTCAGTAAGTCATTTTAATTGGTGGCTTTTCGTTAGTCTTTGTTAATTTCTTTGACACATTTTCATGAAGTCTTAACTGAAATGCTTCTGAGCAGCACTGCTGGTGGTTGATTGTTAGCAGCTGTGCTCAGTAACCCTTGCACCTTTGTTTCCTTTGCACAGAGCATGAGTGACAAATTTGTGACGGACACCAAGGACCACTTTGTGGTGGGACAGACTGTGATTGCAAAGGTGATGAGCATTGATGAGGAGAAGCAGCGCGTGCTCCTCAATCTGAAGGTGTCAGAGTGCAGCTCAGGCGATTCTGCTGCAGAGAGCTTTGCCCTGCTAAATCAGTATTTCAAGGAGATGAAAGAAATCAGAAACTTGTGGAGAAGAAGAGGTAAAAGATTGCATGTGTTCTGCTGAAGGGGATTGTATCACAAGAAAGGGGCTCCAGAGGAACGAAAAGGGAAAACAGTTTCCTTTTAGGTGAAAGAAAGCTCAGTTCAAGCAAAGACTTGGCTTCCAAGAGGAGCTTGCTAGATGAAGGATGTGTGTGCAGTGTCTGCTGTTGACAAGAAGGCTTTTTGGAACTACAGCTGAAACAAGCCAAAAAAGCTGCTCTCATCAATGAAGTCTGCTATGCTTCTTACATTGATTTCAGGTTGAAGCTCAGAGAATTTAAAATAAGCGAATAAATAGATGAACTGTGAGATCCAGATCTCAAAAGAGGAAGGGAGATAAAGTGGTAGTAAAGGATGAGTTCCTTGAAGGGTCTGTGAAGGTGAAAAGAAGGAAGGCCAGGGTGAGATTGGATGTTCTGGCAGTCAAGAACTGCTTCTGCTAGTCCTATGGTACGGAAATCTGCATTTGTGCATGCTGTGATCATTGAGTTGTTTTTTATTGTTGATATTTGTTCATGGGATAACCGATTTTTGCAGAGGGATTTTTTCGGCTGCCCTAAGCCTTAGCTGGGATCTGCTCAACTAGAATGTACAGTGATGCCTTTACTAGCTTCAGTACAAGGATAATTATGCTGGCACTCAAGTGCTTGCGGTAACCCAAACCTAGTACTCGCATGAGGATGACTTTGTACAAATAGATTTGCCTACTTGTATTGCAGGTTTGCTGAATGAGTTTTCTGGCAAAGGTTTTCTCTCATGCTGTTTTTCTAGTGTTAGGAATACTGGATGTGTTGCAGTTTATTTTTAACAAATTCTAACTTTGCCATTTTAGGTTATTTTTATATCTGGTAATGTTTAAGGTTTTGTTTCCTGTAAGTTGTGAAGTGGCAGGGCTGTTTTGTGTTTTTAGAGTTAATCTATTTTGCTTTCACCTTTTTGTCTGTGCAATGCTGTGTGGCAGTGTTTGTATAAGATTGGAAAATGTTCTCTCCAAAGGTACGAGATCCTGAATTTCACAAAAGTGTTTCTACTTTGGCTAAATCTTAGAATTTACTACTTTGTATTCCTACAGATTGAGGAGCCTAAATTTTGATTTTTCTTATGAAGGTGGATATAAATTCTTGTTCATGCTTTCTGGAGAAAATGTGAAAACTGTCTTTGTTTTGTGAAGAAACAGCATAGATAAAACTGATATCTCACTTTTTCTTTGCTTTATTTAGGGGAGTCCAGCACGGCCCGAGACCTTTGCAAATTGGTGCCTGGGAAGGAGCTGCAGCTGGTCGTGCAGGAGGTGAAGGAGGATGGCTCAGCACTGTTCAGTGGCAGCTGTGTCACAGGCTTGACACTGACGGCCACTCGCTACCATTTGGGAGGTGAGGGTCTTTTCTTTGACTGCTTGCTTTGGTTTTCACTCTTGTACTTAGAAACCGCTGTCCTGAAATTAACTCTGCTGAGGAACCAGCATGGAAAAAGTCCGATCAGACTAGGGATGGGTTTGAGGAGTAGTGTAGTTTCCTGATGTATTGCCAACCCATTTGCATGATTCAGAAGATATCACTTAAACCTGCTTGTGCCTCTGTTATACACCATCTGTAAACTGGACCTAATCGTGCCTCATAACTTGGCCTCATTTCTGGCTGGCAACCAGTCACCAACAGTGTTCCTCAGGGCTCAGTCCTAGTGCCGGTTCTGTGCAATATATTTATCAACGATTTGGACGCAGGAGTTGAATGCACCATTAGCAAGTTCGCTGACGATACACAACTGAGAGATGCTGTTGACTCTCTCGAGGGACAAGAGGCCTTGCAGAGGGATCTAGATAGATTGAAGCATTGGGCAATGATTAATAGGATGAAACTTGACACGTCCAAGTGCTGGATTCTGTACCTGGATGGAATAATGCCAGGCACAAGTATGAATTGGGAGAGGAGTGGCTGGAGAGCAGTCCTGCAGAAAGGGACCTGGGGGTGCTGGCCTGCAGCAGGCTCAGTAAGAGCCAGCAGCGTGCCCTGGCAGCCAGGAGGGCAAACTGCATCCCGAGGTGCATCAAGCACAGCACAACCAGCCAGTCGCAAGAGGTGGTCATCCTGTTGTACTCAGCGTTGGAGCGGCCTCACCTTGAGTGCTGTGTGCTGTTCTGGGTCCCATAATTTAAGAAGGATATGAAGGTCCTTGAATGTGTCCAGAGGAAGGCAAAAAAGCTGGTGAAAGAGCTGGAAGGAATGTCATATCAGAAGTGGCTGAGGACTGTGGGTTTGCCTAGTTTGGAGAAAAGGAGGCTGAGGGGTGACCTCATTGCTCTCCAGAGCTTTCTGAGGAGGGGATGTGGAGAGGGAGGTGCTGAGCTCTTCTTCCTGGGATCCAGCGGGGAAACATGGGAATGGTTCAAAGCTGTACCAGGGGAGGTTTAGACTCGACGTCAGGAAGCATTTCTTGACCGAGAGGGAGGTCAGACACTGCAAAAGGATCTCTAGAGATGTGATCAATACCCCCATCCTGTCTGTGTTTAAGAGGCATCTGGACAATGCCCTTAACGAGTTTGGTCAGCCCTGAATGGGTCAGGCAGTTGGACTAGATGATCCTTGTAGGTCCCTTCCAACTGAAATACTCCGTTCTATTGTATTGGGCATCTTGTGAGGTCAGTTTGTGCTCTGAGGTCCTTGGTTGAAGCATACTGTATATAGACAAAAGTATTGGCACAATCTCCAGCTTACTCAATTTTTTAATTTTACGAACATGTTCCTTGGAGCATGCTTTATCTGAAGTATGCATTAATTTTTCTTTTCAATCAACGTGTATTTGAAACAGGGCTGCAATTTCAGTACTTTGTGATTTGAAAAATGATTTATTATGCAGAACCAAACAAGTACATGCTGAGATAACGAATAAACCAATGAAACCAATATGAACTGCCAACTTGAGCAGGAGTAATATCCTGGTACTTCTGTATTCCAAAGAGTTTCTTCGTTTCCTCAGCAACATATAGACTGATGATGTCTTTGCAGATGTTAGCATTGCCTTTTTCAAAACCTTTATTACCTTGACTTTGTGATTAGTGTTGTCTGCATTATTTAAGAGTTGCATCTTCATGAAATCAATTTACTTCTTCCACAAACGTATCGGACTGTTTTTCTGAATAAAAAAGTCCATTTTTTTTCCTGCCTGCCTTTAATGTTGGAGAAATCTGTTCTCTGCTTAAAGAGACAACTTACACATCCGGCCACTGAATTGACTTCCTTACAGCAACATAGTTACAATTAGTAACTAAGCAGTCTATTTATCACTATGGTCTTCAGGAATTAAACTGAACCACAGGCAACCCTTCCTATCTGTCATGTGCCACTCGCTCAGTTGCTCATAGTCTGTCATTGTCATCAGGAGATAAATCTGCTCATTCTCATTTATAGACAAAAGTGTTGTTCCTGGTGAGAAGACCAAGGCATTGGTTCTTCATGTGGATGCCCTCACATCCAAGGTGTACGTTTCTCTTCGGGAAGAGCTGTTAAAACGAAGAACCAAGCAAGTAAGTGTTCAGTTTTCAGTTCTGTGTGTTTCTGTTTGTCTATCAAACTCTAGGTGATGAATGAATTTGGGCTGGGGGGTGTTGGTGTAGGGGTGGGGCCAGCTGTTTCCTTCCTCCTTCAGAACGGTGGGAGGCAGACTGGAGGGAATCAAAATCTCAGCAGGGTAAGTCGCTGTCTTTGTTTCTGTCTAGCGACTCACAGAGAACTCCCAGCACTCTGCCATCGTGCAGCACATAGCAGAAGAGTTTGCCATCGTGTCTTTGGAAACAGGCCAGCTGGCAGCTATCCCCATAGCCTCTCACTTCAATGACACCTTCCGTTTTGACTCAGAAAAACTGAAGGTGGGACAAACAATCTTTGCAACCTTAAAAGTAGTGAAGGTGAATGACCATGGAGTCTTATTAGCAGTACAAGGCCCAGCGAAGAAGAATGCTTTTGTAAGGGTCCGGAATGAATCTGAGACAGCATTAGAAGAGATGCTTGCTCCTGTGAAACACTCACTTTCCCTGGGAGATATTGTTACTGGTACTGTTAAATCCGTCAAACCAAGCCACGTCACAGTTGCTATTGACGAGAAGCTGACAGGTTCAATCCATGCATCCCGGATTCTGGATGAAGTTCCCATAGGCTCTTTTCCAACGTATACTCTGAAAGCTGGACAGAAGGTGACTGCTCGAGTCATTGGAGGCAGAGATGTGAATACTCACAGGTGGGAAAACATGCTCATAATATTACTTCTTGGGGAATGCAAGGGGTGAAACAGTTACTCAACTTGGATGATCTAGGCACCTCCCTCTGTCGCCATATACTGTTACAGCTATTCTTGCTGGAGTAGTTAAGGCCTGAGGAAATCTGCTATTGTATTCTGAGATCCAGGTTTCAGTGAATTAGCTCTCTACCTGTTTCACTGTATTTATCTTGAGTATAGATTGCTAGAAAAAAAGATGTCTAAACACTTAAGGTCCAGTGGAAGCAGGATTTGGCCCCAGGGGCTAAATTTGACCGAGTATTTTGGTACCTAAATTGCCACTGAAATAATACTAGGAAGAATTGGGACTGGAAGGCTTTGGTAGTTTCAGAGGGCTTACGCCTGTTTTTTTGCCAATGCAGAGGGATTACAGGTGACTGGAGTCTGGGGAGATCATGAGAAACTTTGATGCTTTTCCTGTTCTTTAGGTACCTGCCCATCACCCATCCGCACTTCACACGGACTATCCCAGAGCTCAGCATTCGACCAAGGTAAGTGTTGGCCTCTGTGCTGCCTGCAGATGCTTCACAGACCTTGTATTCTTGGGGGTTTCCTCCCTTGTTCCTCCCATTTGTGAAGAAGCTGGCTATGAGCAAGGAGCTCCACGTGTGTAAAGTGTAGCAAGGCCTCTTACTCCCTCTTTCACAATAACTTGGGTCTGGGAGCTGTGTTAAACCTTAGAGTGCTCTCCTAGCATGTGATTTCTTTTGAATGTCCTTTTGGCTTCAGATTCTGCCAGTCTGGATTCTGGTATGTCTCTTCATGTTAGAAGGATTCCCTCTTAAGTCCAGGGAAGAATTAATTCCCTGCAAAAAGATGCAGCTGGGGAGGGGGATGGGGATGAATGTCATGGTCACAGTAGTTATGGCTCACCATAATCTCTTGGGTTTCTAACTCCTATATTCATTAGGACCAAAGCTGTCTTACTGATGTCCTCTTTCTTTGTTTGCAAACAGCGAAATAGAAGGGAAGGTCACAGCAATGCTGAACCTTAAAGAAGATGGTGCCCTCAAGAAACTTGGACTTTACAGTGTTGGACAGACAGTCACCTGTTTTGTGAAAAAGGTGAGGTCAGAGTCTTCCGAGGAGGCAGCAAGTGAGGGTGACCTCAGGGGCCTTAGTTCAGACCTAAACACTGACACTGCTGTGGTCTTCATGAACTGTGAGAGCGGCCCACGCAAAGTGCAGTGTCTTATGGGGAGAGCAGGAGAAGGAAGTCATATTTTCTGTACTTGAGGTAGTCAACCTGCCTCATCCTCTTCAACATGTCTGTGTTTCCAGCAGATGCTTCCCACCCTGCACTCTATCAAAATGGCCTTTAAGAAGTTGCGTGTGCCACCAGCACAAAGTACACTCACTGCTGATCTTCTGTGTGCACTTGCCTGTGAACCACAGCAGCATTATGCTTGTAAGAGTAGACGACAAATCACCATTTTTGCAGAGTGCAAGAGCCAAGTCTGGAGTAGTCCTTTCTAGCCTTAAAAATTAGCAAATCCACTGGGGGAAGATTTGTTTTGGGTTTTTTTCCTCCAAAGTCTCATGCTGTCTTCTCTGGTTATTTGGTAACTTTGCAGTATAACATCCTCAAAAATTGGCTGGAGGTAGAAGTTGACCCTGACATTCGAGGAAGAGTTCCTCATCTGCTGCTGTCTCTGAACACCAAGGTAAGAGGGCATTACAGATAAGCTACACAAAATTTCTTCCGTGCGCATGGCTGCAAGTAATGATTGCAGGCACTTCTGACGCCTATGTGAACTCATAGACCAGTGCTCTGCCCTTTAGGCATTACTGCCCCTCACTGACAAGCAAGTACTATGCCTGTAGCTAGTTTGGCTCAGGATAACAGAGCTATTGAAGCAATGCTGAGCTATCAGTCAAATGTACACATCAAAGATGAATTTGGAAAGTGTAAAGCTTCATAGGAGAAATGGAAGTCAGAGTTGTGCAAATCTTTCCTGGTAATAAGTGGAAAAATCTCTTTTCTTTCAGGTCTTAAAACATCCAGAAAAGAGCTTCAAAAATGGCCAGGCAATATCAGCTACAGTGACTAGATCAGATGTCACCGAAACAAACCTCTGCTTGTCACTCACAGGTATAGTGGAGTCTTAACAGCAGGACCCCACTGCATATGATTCTTTACTCGGCAGTGGGCCTGGACTGACCCCTCAGGTGAAGACGTTACACTCCAGAGCCAAGCTGTACCTCCCTGTGGGACAGAAGTGACCCCTGGGACCCTAACCCAGGTGTAAGGCACGCAAGGCAGGAGAGGTCAGACCTTTAGGCTAAAGAATCACTTTCCTGCTGTCTGAGACTGAAGCCCTTGTCTGAGCCCTTGTGAACATATTCCCTTCTGATCTCAGACATGAGACAAGGTTGTCGACCTTTGTCAGTTATTCTGGATGCTGGAACTGTGCAACTAGGGGACCTTACCTTGTCCAGGCTACCAAAGCAAATGTTGCTGTGAACGGAGATAGTGCATAGACTGCACCTTACCAAAAATTGGTGGGTTTGATGTGTGACTAGGCAACTAAAATCAGGTTCACCAACTCGTTATGCCTGTTACTTTGGTTGCATACTTTTGGAGTATTATGAAGCCCTCTCCTTTCCACACTTTTTCCAGGAATTCAGTCACTGGAGCAGGGCACCATCACTGTAGGCATGGTAACAAAGGTGACTCCACACATCGGTTTGATCGTTACGCTGCCAGGTGGGAAGACTGGCAAAGTCAGCATCTTTCACCTGAGTGATACTTACACGGAGAATCCTCTGGGTGACTTCAAAGTTGGCAAGATTGTCAGGTCAGTAATTCTCTTTCTTGTTTCCTCAAACTGTAAGGCTTAGAAATATTCCCCTTTGGTGACAGGCTTTTTGCTGCCAATAATATGATGTCAGATTTGTAAGGTTCAGTCTGTAGCTAAGAAGTAATACTGACTTATGACCTTATATGCATTTGGGTGAAAGTTTTGTATTTTCTGCGTATGAAGAAGCCCCTTTTCAGCTGCCTTCTTGGACTGTGTTTTGAGAGTAGCTACTCTCTTAGCTAAGGTGCTGATGGGACTGAGGGAAGCCAGTTATCCCGGCTCTGCTGTGGTTCTGTGAGCTGTTTGGCAAGTCATTTGTCTTTACATTTGTAATGCACAAGTAATTGTATTTCCCTACTTCACAGTTCATGTTTCAAAACATGTTTGAAAAAGCCCTTTAGCTGGTTTCATCAACTGGTGTGTCATGCTAGTTTGTGTTAGACAGCAAGTGCTCCAAGGGACAGAGTCATTTGTTTCCTCTAGAGCTTTATTCTGCTAGTGAAAATATCTGCTTTCTACCTGTGACTTTTTTGAACAGGTATAAAAGCTTTCTGTTTTCTCCCTCTACTCTGCTATGCAGGTGTTACATACTCTCCAATAAGAACGGCAAAATCCACTTATCCCTCCGGCAATCCCGGTACGTGTTGTCCCTCCTGTCTGTTGATCTCCTACTAGTGAAGAAAAGGATAGTGAAATACAGTAACTATTGGTTTGTGCAGATCAGTGTGAAGCATTAAAACAACAAGGACTAAATTTTTTTTAAGGGATGAGGTTTGTTCCTACTTCCGAAAGATTTTCCTGTGTATCAGCAAATGTGGAGGTGTCTAACACTTAATGTAGAGCTGATCAAATGGGTTCAGATTTAATTTCTGTTTATCATAGTTTCTAAATCTGACTTAACCTTTATTTTTGTTTATTTGGGAAGAAAGGAGTAGTTCCATGTTTTAATTTGCAATACAAATACGTTACTTTTCAATGTTCAGCTGCATTTTAAGATTAAATAGCAGACTTGGTCCTAAATGTCTCTTGAAACTGACCCTTTTGCTTTGTATTCTCTATGGAACAAAAATACATAAAGCATGTGGAATGAAGTATTTTAGACATATGTGGGGCAAAAAAACCCAAGCCAGTGCTGTGCAGAATTTCAGACAGCATTTTACTCTCCTCATTTTCTTAGTATCAGAGACAACATCAGAGCAAGCCAGGCTGATCTGTTTTGTTTGGCTTTGTTTACAGCAGCATGTCTATTCCCTAATGCTATGTGTAGCTTGGCAGAGATGCAGATAGTCCATTAGTACATTTGAATAAACTGGAGGGTGTCTCTGATCCGGTATGTTTACCAGAAAGTACAAACTGTTGTTAATACTGATTTATTTTTTTGATATCCAGGGTGGAATGGGGATTGTTCAGATAAGTGCTTTAACTTCTAACCTCTCTTCTTTTAGGCTAAACCCAAAGAACAACAGGAAAGTGGAGGATGTCGAAATAACATGTATTAAGGATGTTAAAAAAGGCCAGCTAGTGAGAGGCTATGTCAAATCAGTCACTCCATCAGGTGTATTTTTTGGGTGAGTAGCGTAAGAAAATTATTCTATGAAATGAGAAGTCTTGGAGAACTTATTTTGAATGTATGATTCTGGAATATTGCTTATTTTTGTTTTTCCTCTTCTCAGCTTGTCCACTTCTCTTCTGGGCCGAATCCTGTTCCAGAATGTTTCCCCTTACTTTGTACAGAAACACTCCTTATATGAAAAGTACCTGCCAGAAGGAAAGCTGCTCACTGCCAAGGTGCTTGGGTAGGTCCAACATTCTTTAAAAGGGGCCATCAGTTAGTAGAACGGAGATGATGGAGGAGGATGGAAAGAAGGAGGATGAAAGCCAGGAAGGTTTGAAAGAAGATCGTATCCTTGCAGCCATTGTAAATGCTCTGATTTTTTTTTTTTTCTCACTTCTCTCCTGCTACTCCTGGCAATGCACCACAGTGTAAATGGAAAAGAAAAACATATTGAGCTCTCTTTCCTGCCTGAGGACACGGGGATGCCAAGCGTCTTGCCTGAATCCCTAGGCCTACCACGATATGATGCAGAGGAAGAGAAGAGAGAGGAAGATGACAGGGAAAAGAGAGAAGAGCTTAAGCTGAAGACGAAACGGAGAAAAGGAAACTCTGAAAGTGAGCAGGTATGGATGTGATTACGCAGGACATGCTAAAGGACTTGGTTGGCCCAAACACTGAAGGGACTAGGAAGATCCACTGGAATCAGGCTGAGGAATTAAAAAGTGTAGGAAAAAAAAAAAAAGGATCAAATTACATTGGAGATTAGCAAAGATCAGAAACTATTCTATTTGGGTAGTAGTAAACTGAATTAGCAGCCCAGTTGTGTTGCCTGTGTGGCCCGTCTTGCTGGCCTTGGCACCGTATGTAGGAGAGCATGGGTTTATTCTCTGTTGTGTCTGTTACGTGCGAGGGATGCTGTGCCAGGGCACCACCCTCTCTCTGCTGTCAGGCTTTTTACTCTGTGATCAGAATTGCCTTTAAGATTCATCCCAGTTGTTGTCCTCCACCATCCACTCATTCCCCCTTGCTGCAGGAGGCAAAGCCAAAGAAGAGGAAGATCTGCCCAACAGATGAAAATGACAGTGGAATTGAGGTGTACTACCGGGAGGAGGAGGATGATGACCAGGAGGAGGAGGCCTCTAAGAAGAAGTCTAAGGTGAGAAATTTGAAGGAGAACCAGAGCCTGAAATGACTTTCCGGCCCTATTGAGATGTGACAAGTTTTGACTTGGATGACAGTAAGTATCATTGCTGCAGGTAGGAGTGACACAGACTGATGTTTGTGTCATCTGAAAATGCCTTGAGATGAATTGAGTTTAAATTATAGCAAAGGTGACCAGAGTTTAATGTTTTTGCTAGTGGGCTGTTTGCAAGTGTGAGAAGTCAATTGTACTGGCCAGAGAGAAGCCACAAGCAAACAGCAGTTGTCTGATCTCAGTGTAAAAATTTCACATTAAAACCCTGTCTTCCTTCAAACAGATAAGGAAACCTGGTGAAGCTCCCAGGCTGCAGGTTTCCATGGGCTTCACCTGGGATGAGGACATGAATGCAGTGGAGATACCTGTGCTGAATCAGAAGGAAGATAGCTCAGAGAGTGAAGAGGAGGATGATCCGCAGTCGAAGGTACTGTGTACTGTTGTTGCCTGCTCAGGAGACACCACGTGGTGGGTGGCTGTAATGTGATGCCTCGGAATTTGCATGTCTGTTTGCCCCATTGCAAAACCTTATAACCCAAGGGATCATCTCTGACAGCTGGTACAGAACTTCCTTAACTGCTCCGACCACTGGGCTTAGCAGCAGATTTCTCTGAAGCAGAAGAGAAAAGGCCCTGTTTTAGTACGGCTGCATGAAAAAAGGGCTTCTTGTGTTTACATGCTAAAAAAATAATTATTTAGGGTCAAACAAAATTTTCATAATTTTTGTATTTGATGTCAGCTTTGTGTTTTAGTTTTCTCAGTGTTGTAAATTTACATGAAAACCTGGAGCTGAAAAACCTTTTCAAACTGTAGTCCTCTTGTTTAGAAAACCACCAAAATTTCTTCTGTTGTGCTGAAATTTTTTTGTGAGTTTTCCAGTTTGAGCAATTCGGCAAAATCAGAAACAAGCTCATGAATTGCTTTCAGGATTTCCCCTGTTCCTCAAAGCTCACCTCTGTAAAGGCCATGCATGGCCGATGCTTTGTTGCCGGGATATAGCTGCGTTATGCAGAGAACTATGGCACTGTCAGTTCCCAGTTCAGACCTGGGTCACCCTAGTGATCCAGCAACATAGCCCAGCCTTGCACAATTTCTCGCCATGTATCCTGGATTTTTACAGAGTGGAGGGTGGTGGTGAGCACTGGCCTGGAGGGTAAAGGTGGAAGAATGAGAGGGAGGGGTGAAGTGCGAATCCTGCACTTGGGGTGCAAGATGAGCAAAGTATTTGGTCCCTCAATATATTTCATTAAACAAAATGAGATTTCATGTACTGCTGCTGCTCTTGGAGGTGTGAACTGTGTGTGAAGGGGTGGGAAGTGTGTACCACTTTCCTCCTCTCTTAAACAATTGGCCTCATCTCTTCCTCTGAAAACTGCCTAGCCTTGGGCGTACTGAGGTCTGGCTGTGCTTTAGCTGGGCCTGCCTATTCCCACATGAAGCACCTGCTTTTCCTTAGGCCTCCTTTTTTTGCTCTTTCAGCTGAAGAAACAAACAAAGAAAGAGAAGGAGCTAGAGAAGCAGAAGAAGGAGAAGGAGCTCTGCAAATTAGAGGCAGCTCTTATGGACCCCAGTCGACAGCCCCAGTCAGCAGATGACTTTGACCGCCTGGTGCTGAGCAGTCCCAACAGCTCCATCCTCTGGCTACAGTACATGGCTTTCCACCTCCAGGCTACCGAAATTGAGAAGGCCAGAGCTGTGGCAGAGAGAGCGCTTAAAACAATCTGCTTCAGGTAATAATGGGGCTCTGCCTTTCCTTGCCCCAAAGAATAAATCGTGGTGGGAGAAGAGCATTGGTAGTGTCATCAGTGTGTGTGCGTGTGTATGTGGAGTGGCAGAGTCTGTTTCAGTGAGATCAAAAGGATTAAATGGTAATAATTGTCAGCTGTCCCTTTGAAGGTCTGGCCTGAGTCACCACAGTTGGCCTGCCTCTGACTTGCTGTAGCTCATGAGCACAGTAACTCCCCCACGTGTGACAGAGTGCACAGACACACTTATGAGCAGTCAGAAGGGTTTGGAAGAGCATAATGCTGTCAGGGGTGTTGTCCTTAAATCAAAACATGAAACAAACTGTGAAACTCTTGTTGCTTATTCCGTAGGGCTGCACTCTTGTGTGTTAAATCATCTCTACAGCGTGATTAAGTATATTGTGCTTTTTTTGAATAATCCTTGTGGTTTTAAATTATAAACAGCAATGATCAAAAGTTGCAGTGTGAAGCAACTGCTGTGCTCTGTTCCAAAAGTGGCATTTCAGTGAGCAGTGTGCCCCCTTCCTTTGTCCTGGAGGTGGGCTAACAAGCCAGTGAGTCTTTGTAGGGTGTGCAAAAAGCTGATGATGACTGGTAAAAGGTTAAATATACTTGTTCACATCTACTTTAAGGGAAGAACAGGAGAAGCTGAATGTCTGGGTAGCTCTGCTGAACTTGGAGAACATGTATGGTACTGAGGAGACACTGATGAAGGTCTTTGAGAGAGCTGTTCAATACAATGAACCTCTGAAAGTCTTCCAGCATCTATGTGACATCTATGCCAATTCGGAGAAGTACAAGGTAAGGTAGTGCAAGCAGGTCCCAGGCACACACCCCACTCAGTCATGCCAGTAAACTACCAATGCTGGCTGTATAAGCTTTCAGCTGTCAGATGTTAGGCCTGTCCTGTTCCTAACTGGGATTAGTAGTTGTCATTGGCAGCGGATAAGGATACTTGCTTTTCTGTCATAAGTGTTTGGAGTTACCTGAGCCAAGAGTAACAGTTGTAAAGCTACAAGGCTTTATTACGAATCTGTGTGATCTAACACAACTCTGCTCTTCCAGCAAGCAGAAGAATTGTACCACACAATGCTGAAGCGTTTCCGTCAGGAGAAATCCGTGTGGCTGAAATACGCCTCTTTCCTCCTGAAGCAAGGCCAGGCTGAGGCTACACACAGGCTTTTGGAGCGTGCTCTCAAGGCTTTGCCCACCAAAGAACGTAAGCACTCTCTTCCCTGTCCTTAATGTGGACCATGTGTTGACAGGTCTCCAGTAGATGGACTGCTCTGATATCTCTGCTTGTGACCGTGTTTGTAATAACTGAAAAATTCAACCAGTTAGTGCTGAACGCGCTGCCCTTGACATTCAGGGGAGGGGAAATTTCAGCCTGGGTACCAATGCTGAATTCTCCTGTAGTAGAATTTGCTATGATGGGCAAAAGCAAAGCAGCCAAAGCAAAGATGACTTTGAGTCTTACAGCACTCTAGAAAAGTTCAGTTGGTCTAGTCCTAGGTTTGTGCGGCTGTCCGTGGATGGTGCAAGATGCATTGTGAATGTAAGAATAAACTTGTCTCCTGCAGAGAGCTGAAATGAGAAGTGAACTGTGACCCTTCTCTCTCCCACTCTGATCCCGCCTTGGTCCAGAACCACTTTACAACAGAGCCTTTTGTCTCTGGGTAGAGATGCCTCTGTTCTGTGTAATTATTACTCATGTGTGTTCATAGGGAAGAGAGCTGCTGTGATACCCTAACTTGTCATTACTTGTTCCAGATGTGGATGTCATTTCAAGGTTTGCACAGCTGGAGTTCCGTTTTGGGGACCCAGAACATGCCAAGGCCCTCTTTGAGAGCACCCTCGGCAGCTATCCCAAGCGGACAGATATCTGGTCCATCTATATGGACATCATGATCAAACAGGGCAGCCAGAAGGAAGTGCGGTGAGTTGTGCGGCAGCAGGCTGGGAAGGGGCAGAGCACAGCGCTTGGAGCAATATCTGAAGAGAGCAGAGGTACCCTGCAGTATGAGGTTGTATAGGGCTTCCCAAAGCAGAGCAAAATAGAATTTTTATCACCTAGAGAAAGAAAACTAGTGTGTGGAAGTGCTTATCCTTACCAGGACTGAGGAAACCCCAAGGGCAGAGGGAGACTGATTTGTAGGTAGTGGCCTGCATGACAGAAACTAGAGGACTTGCATCTGTCCCTCTAGAGGGAGGATAGCCTTGTTGTATCTGAAGGGTGAGATCAAGCCCTTGTCTGTTTTGTAACATAAAAATGGAGAAACTTCATTTTTTCCTTTTTCTTTTCTGATACTTGATAAAAGGAAGTCCAGCTTCCCCACTACGGATCCAGTCACATCTGCTTAATGAATGCAGAGTCAAATACAGTGGCTGGATCTTAGCTTAAGTTGACCAGCAGCCTTATAAGTTCTGCAAGCAAACGGAAGGCTTCTACTTTGAGGTTTTGGCCAGTAGACAGGAATCTCTTTCTTCAAGTACTGGCACTTTGCAGCAGGTTGAATGTCTCCCTCGACTTTCTGCTCTTTGTTCAAAGGCAGGTTACAGGGCTTGTATTGAGTACTGTCACCAACACAGCAATCTGAATCACTTTGGTTTCTTGCAGGGACATCTTTGAGAGGGTCATACACCTGAGCCTGGCACCAAAGAAGATGAAATTCTTCTTTAAACGCTACCTGGATTATGAGAAGAAATTTGGTACCACAGAAAGTGTCCTGGCTGTTAAAAGAGCAGCACTTGAGTATGTGGAGACCAAGAGTTCCCGTGCTGACACCTAAGTACAGCACAAGTAGAAGCAGACTCGGCTCTCCATGCAGTGCGGGAGCTGAGAGGTGTGGAGTTCTGCCATGAATGTCCATGGACAGTCAGTTTCTGGAGACTGTTGGTCTATGACCAAACCAAACTGGAAAGAACAAACAATCAAAGGAAAAGATTGACAAGTGTTTGCAGCTTTGTCCAGATGTTACAAACAATCCTAGTCTGTTGATGACTTTGAAGACATTATAAAACAGTCTATATTTAAAAACATCAATACAAACATCAGCAATACTTGTTCTACTTTCCTGGGGAAACGGTGCAATTATGACCCACTATTTTTGAAGTACAGCGATGTCTTATAAATTGGTTTCTCTCTGTCAAGATGGCAGAGAAGATTCTTGCCTTTTGGCTGAATTAACACTTTGAAAGATTTTATCTCAGGTGCCTTTGTGCTCCTAGAAATTGGCAGAGCAACACAAAATTGTGGCATAGTTGAGGTTGGAGAGGACCTCTGGACATCATCTGGTTCAAACTCCTGCTTAAAGCAGGGGTCGGCTAGACTAGGTTTCTCGGGACCGTGTCCAGTTTGGTTTTGATTTCTCCAAGGACTGAGACTCCACAGCCTCTCTGGGCAACCTGTTCCAGTGTTTTGACTACATTCACAGTAAAAAAAGTGTTTTCTTACATTTGAAATGGAATTTCTTGTATTTCAATTTGTGTCCATTTGCGCTCATCCTGTCACTGTATACCAATAACAAGGATCTGATTCTTCTCCTCTGCACCCTCCTGTCGGCTATTCACACACCCATCTCTCAGCCTCTCATCGTTTGTCAGATGCTCCACTCCATCATCTTCATCACCCTTTAATAGACTCACTCTAGTATGTCCATGTCTTCTTGTACTGGGGAGCCCACAACTGGACCCAGCGCTCCAGATGTGTCTCACCAGTGCTGAGCAGAGAGGAAGGATCACCCCCTTTGACCTGCTGGCAATGCTCTGCCTAATGCAGCCCAGGATGATGTTTGTCTTTGTCACAAGGGCACACTGCTGGCTCACATTCATTGTCACAGCATCTTGTCCACCAAAACTCCCAGGACCTTCTCTGAACAGCTGCTTTCCAGCCGGTTGGCCCCCAGCATGTGTGGGTGTCTACATTTATTCCTTCCCAGGTGGAGGACTTGACCTTCCCTTTGCTGAACCTCATGAGGTTCCTGTTGGGCCATTCCTCCAGCCTGCTGAGGTCCTTCTAAATGGCAGCATGCCCATCTGGTCTATCAATCACGCCTCCCAGTTTCACATCATCTGCAAACTTGCTTAGTTTTCAATCCACCTTGCAGTCCACTTAACTAGCTCTTAACTTCCTCAGTTTGTCAGTGAGGATGTTGTGGTAGACGGGGTCAAAAGCCTTACTTAAGACAAGATAAACAATGTCCACCAAGCCGTCTACTCATCATCAAAGGTTATCAGGTTGATCAGACAATTTCCCCTTCATAAATCCATGCCATGTACTCCTAGTCACAATCTTGGCCTTCTATATTTGGAAATAGTTTCCAGATTTATTTGCTCCATCACCTTCCATATTTATCATATTTAGTATTTATTTATAATATTTCTCAATGTGAATATGATCAATACGAAGCTTACAGGCCTTTAGTTCCGCAGATCCTCTCCCCTGCCCTTCTCGAAGACAGGGATCATGTTTGCTTTCTTCCAGTCCTCAGGAAACTCCCCCATTCACCATGACTTTTCAAAAATTACTGACAGCGTCCTTGCAATGACACCAGCCAGCTACCTCAGCACATGTGGCTGCGTCCCATCACGGCCCATGAACCTTCGTACATCCAGTTTGTTTCAGTATTCCCTGACCTGCTCCTTCTCCACCAAGGGTAAGCCTGCCTTCCCTGGTTTCAAGGACCTGGGACTGCTGAAGGCTGGTCTTATCAGCAAAGACTGAGGCAAAAAAAGTGTTCATCACCTGAGCCATCTCCTTGGCCCTTGTGACAGTGCCTCCATTCCCATTCAGCTGCAGGCCCGCATTCTCCAGAACATTTTCACAGAATCTTTAACATAATTTCATTTAAAAAAAATAAAAAAAAATCTAATTCCATATTGGCATATTTATTCCAAGAAAATAAATCTGAAACTCTTTTCAAAACTACTGACTGCATTAAGAAAGCTCTCCCAATTTGTGCTAAGGTTTTCCTGCTAGAGGAAAATACAACTTACAGACGGATTTTGACATGCTTATTCATAATGAACTCAGCAGGACCTGAAGTTTGCGTAAGTATGGACTGTAAGACTTGACCCTCATTTCTTAATACTTTAACTGTTTTATTAAACAGTCTTAATTCTTTACATTTTAGATGATTACTTAAATTTACCTCTTAAAGCAATAATTTTCAGTTGTTCAGGCTACTTCACCATTTTAAACATATAAAAAGCAATGCTTTTGCTGCTTGTGTTGGTGGTTCTAATTGAGCAGGGCACTTTATCATGTATTCATGTTTATCAAGTCAATTTGTGCATAAGGTACTTTCCTTTAACAGGAATTTAGCAGGCATTTACATTTTGTGCACAGATTCAAAACTTTCCCCAACAAGAGTGAATTCAGGCTTCTGTTTTCACTCGACCAGATTAAAAACAGAGCAATCATGTTTACAACACCAGCAAGAAATAAAGCATTTTTATTCAGTCATTTGGTTTCATCTGTTTTAATATACGCTGTGTAGCCAATGCTCAAATTGTATTGCTTTGAATGGATTGCCAAGATTTCCTTTCCTTTTTTTTAACTGGTCTCCCCTCAGACTGCAGTTCAGACTTGCCTAACTGCATGAACACATGCTTAAGCAAATGAATAATTCTGCTGTCACTATTACACATGCAATTTTTTTGTAACAGTTAGGAAGTTGGATCATGTTCATCATATTTTCTAAACAGTGTTAAAAATTGGCTTAGACTGCTACAGGACTATCCTGAGAAACAAGAAAAACACGCATTACCAGACTTCTACAGAAGACCAGGCTCACAGTACTTTTCATTCCTCTTAAAAAGCAGTGCTAAATTGAATACCAAAACAATCTGGAACAAAACCTACATCACATGTAACTTCTCTTGAGTGTATTTGGAGAAAAATTAAAGTCCCACATAATTCAAATAAAAGCATCACATAAATACTATTCCTAATTAGATATAAAAAAATACCTTTTGCCCTTTAATGAAAAGCAGCTGAATTAGTAGCTTCTTAATAATGTATCAAGAATGAAAATAAATTAAGATACGGGAATCCAGTCATCTGAAGCATTTCCATTCTCAAATATCAAACTACCACCCGTGAAGTTATCTGAACAGTCTAATTTAACACAGAGGTACTGTAAGGAATACAGCTTTTAATTGGAGGGCTCAAGGCAGGCACCTGCATCAGCTTGTATCTGAGCTTCTCTCACTACATCAGGCTGAGGACACAGCTTTCCTGTCCTAGGTACTAGTGAATCATCCCTTCCTCCGCAAGCCCAACACCGACGTTTGTTTCACAGCTTTTGCCTGCAATTTAGAGAAGGCAATTCGGTTCTTCAAAATGGCTAGAAAACACTCTTTGCTTTGCTATGACAACTGATGCTTCCTTAGGGCTCGACCCCCTAAGCTCAGAAACATTCACTGTAGTCTTCACGTTTCTACAACCCAGCGCTGAGTCATGACGATGCAAGTTGAACCAAACACCACGCTTTCGGGAGTACGCAGTAATCTCTGGAACTGTAAACTGCAAGTGTAAGCTGAATCCAACACAAGATCACATCTCAGTAGGACACATCATAGCAAAGGGCTGAAGGCTGAAAGGTTGAGGACTGCGGAAACTGTAGAGTGTTTCAGTAATCAAGCACTGATAATTTTCGCCACTCACTACACACCCTGTTCACACTCTGTTTAATTCTGAAAGAGCTGCGAGATCATACAGCAAATCTCCTATTCTGCAAAGTTTCATACACATTGGGAGGGTTAAAACAGAAAGAACACCCAAGTTCCACATAACCAACACAGCAAATGTTAGGACAATATTAAGAAAAAGCAAGATACAGCAAAAAAGCAGCCTCAAAATTAATAAAAGTTATCACCTTCTTACTAGCTTTGTATCTCTGCCAGAAGAACCTGATAAAATAAATTGCACTGAAAGTCAACCGGCAAATCAACTAGGAAAGCAAGATCTAGAGCTGGGGCCTCCTTCCTTCAGGTAAAAAACCTCCGCCTCCAGCACCGCGTGATTTAACCCCAAGGGAGGAGCACTTGGACAAGAGGGGACAGCGTTAGATCATCCACCACACACTCTCCAAGTATAACTTTCATTTATCCAATCATAAATTAAAAAAATTTTGCGTTACATATTTTCAAGTTGTATTCCTGTGCTAAATATTCGACAACTCCCCTGTCCATCAGCACATGGAGTTACTGAGCTCTCACCTTGCTTCAACAACCTGGGAAACACTCCACATAAAAAAACCTCAGTTACAAACCCTTGAGGGCATTTAATAATTTCAGGAAGACTGACAGAAAACTCTTCTCAAGTTATGCCACCTGCTAGCCTTTTCAGGTGTTTCGCAAGCTGGGATTTCTTCAAGACTGATCAACAACGCTGACAGAGTCTGTAATGTGTCTAGATTGGGTACAGAGGTTACCGAGAACTTTCCTTAACTGTTTTGTCTTTATTCTCGTGTGACAAATACAGTAACTTTTGGTATCCTCCATAAAGCAGCAAGAAAGACAAGTACCACTTGCAAATATTTTTTCTTTTCTTTTCCCTCCCCATCTTCAGCTGAGCATAGGAAGACAAAATACACACTGTTGAGTTGGTAAAGAAGTGTTTAGAACAAGACTTTCATGATGATAAATATTCATCAGACTATTTAAATTGGTTACCTTTATCTTTCAGAGTTACATGGAATTTTTCACCTGTATTAGAAAAGAACAAGCTGGTTTTCAGAAGCAGATGAGCCAAACTATTAGCATGATAATCAGATTACAGTAACAGGTAATTGTTTAGGGTAAGCCAAGATTGCAGCCTCTCCTACTTGTTTGGACAGTATCAGAATGTTGCTGATCAACAAGCAGAAAACAGTACGCACTGGCTGGATTTCTAGATTCATTTGCAGGCTCCATAGCTTCTCGTTTTAAATGTGGCCTGACTGATTCTCTTCTTTGATGACTGTACAGGCCATTTCCTTCTCCTGTATCGGGACAATATCCCAGCAGCCATTCCTTATATATTCACAGTTCAGTTCGTTTTATTGTGAAAATGTTCTATCCCTTCTGAAACAAATGAATTATAGAGTTGCTTTAAATTCTCCCTTTTATATTTTTCCCCTTCCATCCTCCTCTCAAGTACCTTTTTTGCAGCACAGTTCCCTTCCTCGTCCTCCTTCTACCTGAGAATTTCCATCCCAAGAACCCTTTCTTCCCATGCCTGCACATTCTCTAAGGCTCTACCTCCACCTGTGCTGCTCATGTTCAGCAGTGGGCTTCTTTCCTAAGTGATTCTTTTAACGGCCATTTAATACCGGAATCTAACATGATAATGAAAAATAATTTTCATTATTGGCATTCTGTAGGTCTCTGGGAATCTCTGACATTTAGAGTTTGGATATGCTTAGAATTATCTAAATCCCAGCAAGGCTTTATCATTTTTAAGATGACCAAGTCAACCTATACCAAGTTTGAAAAAGAGTGTACCAAACTTCTCAGGAAATGGACTAAGTAAGCAATTTAACTTGAAGATTTGGAAAACATCAAGTTAGGAGGGCTAGAGCAGGGGTTTTACAACACAACCCAGAATTTTGGTTCAATCCTTGCGTAAAGCAAGATGTGTTCATAAAACAAAAGACATTTATTGTAAAAGTAATAAATCAAGTGGATGCCCTAATGTGTGTAAACATCTTTGAATATAGCCTGCATTTAAACACACATGGCCAGGAACCCAAAGTAGCCTGAAAATTATGTAAAGTAAAATAGGCACCAGCAACGAGCACAGCAGCTGAGTGCTCTGTGGAGCCTGGTTCACTTTACTTTGCTTCTGCTGCTCAACTGGTTCAGATCTATCTGCTCGTCCACAGCATAAGCCTGATGTGGAATGATGCCAGCTGCAGTGCATGCGGGTTACACAAAAGAACTGACAGTAAAGACAATAACTGTATCAGCTGTGAAATTTACACCCAAATTAGTATTTAAACCTGAATGAAATGACCTTGTGAATCAATTGTTCTGTACTACATCCGTAACGTTTTTGGCTAGCCCAGACTCCAAGATCACTGAAGATTTTTTTTTTCCTCCACGTTTTGCTTGTACTCTTACAGCACCACCAATGTGGCTACCTCCAAAACAAACATGCACCTATGAATCTGGCTGACGTGTATTTTTCAAATGACATTTCGCCCCCTCACCCTCTGCCTAACCTCTGTCCACCTCTCAGGGACCATCACCATCCCACCTGGAACAGCAGCAAACAAACGCAACAGCCATCAGACGCAAATTAAATGTGCTTTAACACTGTGTTTTGTTATGAATACAAACTTTAAAAAGCAAGCAGCACTCACTAACACTTTTTTCCCCAGCTAGGTTACATAGCAAAACTGATGTAGTCAACTCTGTTGCACAGTTAGATTTGGTGTAGTCTCAAGCTATATTTTTCATGAACGCCTTCTTTGCCAGAGGACAGGGTACACAGAAAAGACACGTGGAATGTAAAGGCTGGGCGTTGTAAGTGCTGTTACCACTGCTGTGCAGAAACATCCCAGACTTGTGAATTGCTGGCGAGTGTGAAATCATACGGGGGAGAGTCACTGCACCCTGCTCCTGCCTCCTTTCCCAGGTCACTACCAGAAATAGGAGACCGGATTCAGTGAGCCTCGATTCTGACTCGGTCCAGCCATTTTCATGTGGACTAAATGAGCAGATACATTTCTTCAAACCCCGATATCCATGAATCACATACAGATGCTGATGTAACAGCGAGAGGGTGTGCCTGGAATTATTAAAAGGGAACCAAATGACAAGAAGAACAAAGCCGAGTGAAACTGCTACAAGCCCATTTAGATAACTGCTAGGAAATACGCATCTCATGAGACTTCCTTCACTAGGAAAAACATATAGAGACCAAGCATACACTTACAGTTGCTGCTTTACAAGCCTTTCATAAAGCAGCAAGGAAAACTGAAAGGTTAACAGAAGATAATGAAATCCATTTGTCTACCTTGAAGCCAGGCAAACATATTGCCCACATTATCTGCCTGGCAACAAATAGGGGGTGAAGAAAAGTTAAGATAACATTTGAAAATCACAGAAGAAGGAGTAGTCATCACACTGGCAGCCTTTCTCTTGCTCTCTCCTTTGATAACTGTCTCAGCTGAAACAGTTACTACATCTCAAAAACCCTAATTACCCCTGATTATTGTCACAGAGGAAGTGAAAAGGATCTTTGTATAGAAAAAAAGATTAATTTTAGAAGATGACTCAGTAAACAATGTTTATGCATATTTGAGGAAAAAAAATTCTAGCTGTGCTAGGACATCAGCCTGCATTAAATTGACATGGGCAGTTTTTACTGAGGAATTCAAGATAGCATGTGGATGCGCCAGCAACCCATGCACAAGAGAAAAAGCTAAATGAACATCCAGCACAGAGGTGCTCCTTTACTAGGAAAAAAAAAAATAAAAAAAGAGAAGAGATTTTCACTGGACGCATAGCAGACCTTTTAATATGCTATTTTCAGAGAAAGACTTCTTGTTCATTACCCGATTCCTGGCTAAAGTGGTTTTTGAATAAATGAGGTTCAATATTATTAAACCAACAGACACATGCTTCAGCGTCAGCCTGATCATGCTCATAAGCCAATGCTGACAAATACCACTTTTCTAAAAAAATGCAGTCTTTCTACAAATGGAGAGAGTAATCCAATAAGGAGATGAACTGTCATAATGTACTGAAATTTAAGAGTTTGGGAACAAATTTTATTGAATTTCATAAATATTTTGGCACGTTTGTTTTCTTTCTTCATTAAGTAATGCTTTAAGACAGGTATGGACAAGCTAGAGTTTCTGTTACACAACAGCAAGCTCCCATGATAAACTTGATTACTACAATAACCCTTTCAGCAGCAAACTTCCTCCTCAGCTCTTTTTTTCTTTCAAATAAAAGCCTCACCCTTGCTACTTTTAATTCTGCACTGCTTTCTATCCTGAACAAGTACTGCATGCACCTGTTAAAACGCACAAAAAAAAATAGTTAGAAAAAAAAATCCCACAGATAGAAAGACACCCACCCCCAACAAAACTAGGTATCAAGGTACTTTTGATTACAAGGTATCTCAAAACACCAGCAGACCAAAGCAGTAATCACTGCTTGTTTTGGAAGGTAAAAGCAGCATAGCTGATTAGCAGAATTTGTTCGGCTAGAATTTTATACATCTTAGAAGACTTTTTTTTTTTAGATAAACAAGAATGACTGGCTTCTGTCTTAATTTGAATTATTTAAATAGTTACCACTGAAAGAAAAAAAAAAATCATACGGCAATTAAGCTCATCCAAATTTTAGTCAGGAAAAGAGGCTCTTGCACAGCAGACCTTGAATGTTTTCAGAAAAGGACCTCAGCAAACAGAGGAACGTGTCTAAAAGCCAGTCTGGTGGATACACTTTCCAGGGAAGCATTTGTCATTCCAGTCTGAACACTCTGGGAGAAAAAAGAGCAAACTTTTTGACCTGCGTTTATGAGTTTATTAATAGATTTCGTCAGGAATTACTTTGTTTGAATCAGCCCCAAACTAAAATACAAATATGCAATCCACCAAAACCTGGAGTGTGAGACAATACAAACAGCAGCAGTTTGCTACGAGCTGTGTGATGACTGGAAGACACGGGTATTAGCCAGCAGCTTAAGTGACATGAAACCCTTTTGAAAAGCCAGTGTAAATAAATAAATAAATAAATAAATAGGGGTCAGCTTTACAAGATTTAGGAAATCTTCAAGGTTCCTCAGAACTGTGCCACAAACCCAGCCGTTGCCCCAGGCAGGTCTCTCTGTCCCAGTTCTACACCTTGAGACAGAGCAGCACAACATCACCCCTGCGAGCCCGGCCCTGGAGGAGCAGCCCCGGGCAGCTGAAGGCACCGTCATGTGATGTGTGACGAAGGGGAATGACCAGCATCGTAAGAAAAGAAAGAACCAAATGTTCTGCAACTGTGCTGGCTTCACACGGCGTGCACTAAAGCAGGCTTAAGGTCCCACATTAAATGAAGAGAAGGAAAAGATACAAGGAGCACGTCATTATTTTCCACATGCTAAACTAAGACGCTATCTTGGTTTAGAAACAATACGAGATGAAATGATTAATGACTACACCCTCGCGCACTTCTACATCAGTCTCAGCTAAAAGCAAATTCATTCCAGTAATTCCTAAATTCCATACACTTAACTTTAAAGCCTTTATTGCTATTCAAAGACATGGAAAGAAGACAGCAAGTATTATCTTCATCTGTTCACAAATCCAAGACCTGGGCTTAGTTTCAGGGCAAAGAAAAATTCCACAGAACTGAAGGCTGTTTAGAAATATTATGAGTAAAGTGCAAAATCCCTTAAGCTGTCATCTCTGCCATTCCAGGATGGCTCCCCCGTGACCTAGAATTTATTTACTCTTACTTGGCCTTTCACATTTCTCCTCGTCACATTTCTAGGCCAGACTTCTTGCAAGCTTTCCTTCTTCCTCCTGGTGTTGGGATCATCACCGCTACTCAACACTAACAAATTTCACATTGTGAGGTTTTACAGCAATTCCTTTAGCTCCTCCACCAAAACAAACCAAAGGATCACTAGAAAAATACAAGCAACCGAAAATCTTCTTTCAAGAAGCGAAGTTTTTGCTTAAGGAAACTGTGTAGCTTTCATTGCTTAGGATTCTTTGCCATAGGCTAGATATACCCCTTTTAAGCAATAATTTTGCCTACTTTTACCATTTAATCATTCCTCAACACTTTTCAAATGGAATAAGAAACATCCCCAGATCTCCAGATCTGAAACTTTAAAGGATGGTATTTAGTTCACCTAACTTAAAGGCTTGAACTATGACTTAAGAAAGAGTTGTTGCAAGATAACTAGTTAATGAAAAATGAAGTTTTATGATCTTAAAAAAAAGCCTCCCCAGAACACAAGAACCACAAAGTGAAACTCTTACTGAAATCCCAGAACAACAACAACAAAAAAGTGGCTGTACCACATCAATCCAAAAATATCTATTTAGTCTTGCATCCAGCAGCGAGCGAGAGAGATGCGTAGGGAGGAATTTATGAACCAAGCAAGCCATAAGGACACTTTACCAAGTATCCGTCCAGCTTCATGCCATTTGTGGCTAAGTCAGCAGTGAGAACTTTGCTTTTTTTAGTCCCAGATAGCTCTTCTTTTGTGACATTTGTCCAGTGACTACCTGGCCCTTCTAACATCCAGAACATCCTACAGTGAAGAGTTTCACCCGTTACCCACAAAACGTATGAAGTAGCATTTCCCGCTGTTTGATTCTGAACCTGCAGACCAGCAACCTTTTCTGATGCCTCCCAGTACTTGTATCGAACAGACATTGATCGGTTGCCTCCTAAACAAGCTCTACAAACTATTGCCCCATCTTCCTCTTAGTCACCTCTTCTTTAGGGTGAAAGGCAAGTAGATAAAGATAATTGTTTCTTGCGGGAAAACTGTCCCTGCATTTGATGATCCTTGTTGTGACTACATACCTCTTAGCTCTTCTATAACTTTGAGAAGAGGGAGAGTAAAAAAAAGGTAAAAACCCAACCAGAATTCCACAAAGTATTTAAAATATGGGTGCATGACAGATTTATACATTAACATAAAGCTGATCTCCATTTCTTTACCAGAAGTCATGAGTTATTAGAAAATTCCATTGTAGCTGCGCTGCAACAACAGCATGTTCGAGAACAGGATCATGAAGGGATTACAGAAACTTGTATAATTAATATCATGCAGGTATTTAAATTAAGACTGGTACATGAACATAATTGCATTGATAACACCAGCTTTCAGGGAACGCTAAAAACTTTATTCTTTAACAACAAAATCTAATAGCATGGACAAATCTGTTGATTGACATGTACATCATGAGTGTGCTTGGACACAAAAGAGACAATGGTGGAAAAAAGTATATCTGTGTGTTCTAATAGCAGCTTGTGGGTCAATGAATTATAATCTTTTTTCAAAGAAAATAAAAAACTAACGTGTAATACTTACCCACTGTAACAATGTCCTACAAAAAACCCCAAACATGCATGGTATCTGTCTTTTAAGGTCTCCCTCCCACTCAGTTTTTCTTTACTTATTGCTATTTTCTCCAAATAGACTCAGGATTTTTTTTTAAAGCCAACTGTTGGACAGGAAGAAAATTTGAGAAATTGCAAGCTGTATTTGCTCCATCTGTATTCTCGTAACTGTGAAGCTGAGAGATTACATATTTCAGTGGATGCAGAATGGTGCAGGTTTGCCTTTTTTGTTCTTTTTTTTGTTCTTTCAGTAAACCTGATCAAGAGGGTAGCATTTTTCCAAGACCTGTTCCAAACTGCTCATGACATAGGATTAAGAATTTTATCAAGAACGGAACTAAAGTGAAAAAACAAGACTGAATAGAATGAAGACTAACCAACTCGTATTACACTGGGATTTTTTGTTTAAAATTATCACTCTTCTTTAAAAATTACTTCTGTAAGTGGACGTAGCCTTTACTTGCATCAATGATATGCATTTTACTTTTTCCTACATGATTTACTCATCAAAAATGGTCAGCAGACCACTTTATTTTAGAAAACACCTTCAGACTAGAAAATAATTTAACATGTCAGCATTCAAAACAGTAATGTCAGTTTAGAGAATGCACTGTTGTCACCTATCAAATTAGCAATACCAAAGCAGTCACCAAATGGTTTAAATGATTTCCACAGTAAGAATTTCAGTACAATGCCCTCATGCAAAATTCAGAACACAAAAGTATACAGGGAAATTTCACTCCTCCTTAGACAGCGGGACAAAAAATGTGAAGCCCTAGAACAGTGATTCACTTCATCTGCCCCTCCTAGAAGAGTACTATAATTAGGAGACTAAATCCACACCCACAACTAAAGAAACACGAGCACTTAAGAAATACTGTCATGTTTATAAACTTCTATTCACATACCCAAACTCTGTAATGAAACAAATGCTAATCCTTCTGCTTTTAAGTTGATGAAATTACAGTACCATAAATAGCATCTTTGATATAAAACAATCACAGAGAATGAAATATAATTTGTTTTATAAAAGCACTCAGCCACATTGCACCCAATTTAGGGTATAAACCAAGGAACGACACCAGGAAATCTGAAGCAGGCATTATCCTGAGGAGCAGGACAAATACCTGTATTTTTAGCGATGATGAAACAGTCACCATGAGATTTCTGAGGTCCTTCAGTTGTCAGTATTACAACTTCATATAAGCTTACACCACCGCTAGAGTTTACCCAGAACATCTAGCCCCTGGCCCTACGCACACAGAAGGGCTGATATGAGCAGAGTGCTCTACAGCCTTCCCCAAGGAACGTTGTCCTCACAGACATCATGCTCTTCCCTGAGCACCTCATTGAGTATAGGCCTCACTCTTCCCTGTGGTCACCACGCAGTATAAAGTGGTGTGTAAAGCTCACCGCTCATCTATTTTATTATGTGAGAAGATACTTCTTTTTTCCATATTCGAAAGAATGATGAGGAAGTACTCAGGCTTTGTTCTTGGTGCAAAGTGGGAAGAATTATCACCGCGAGTGAAAGCAGCATGCAAACTCTACGAGCTTGCCCAGCCCTCCAGGAAAAGAGCTAAGTGTAGGCAAGTAGAGAGAAGCATCTATACTCTAATAACAGTCCCTCTGCTAATCTCAATCTATCCTTCTTCAGTATCTACATTTAAGTTATCTAATGAAAATGCTCTCAGTAAGTGAGAGAGGTAGCTACTTTTCAAAGCCTCCCAAGGAAGATCCTATCTCTCTAAGTTTAGGCACTTCAAACACAGCAAAGTATTTTATCAATTTGTGATAAGCTCCTGACTGCAGGAAACAAAACAGAAGCAGCTCAAAGTATCCAACAAGACAACTCAAACAGGTGTTTTCAACATGAATAAGCCAAGCAACACACTTCGATACAGAAGCAACAGACAGTTTTCTCGTGTTATTCAGTACTGTATATTCAAAGAACTAGTTTTCAAGAAACCTGTAATACTGATGCTATTTCTGGACAGAACATAGCCAAATTATTCACCCAATCCTAGCAGCATAAGTTACACGAACCCCCTCACACTTTGGAACAAGCTGACAAAGATGATTGGAAATTAATAAGGACGGAATGCCAAATTACTTCCAAAACTGAGCCACTAGCCTTGAAAGCTGAAGACTACAACCAAGTCCTAGTTTTGGTTGTATACAGCAGGTAATTGTCAAAATACTGAGCAATCTTCTTAATCCATGAGAACCCCTCCAATGTTATGTTTTCCTCCAGGCTACCTGACAGTTCTTCTGCCCCCAACATTCACAGGGAAATCAAAATCAGGAGGCATCTTAAACTAAACTTGTCAGCTTAATTTACAAAACAAAATGGTTTTTACTATGCTTGAACAATGCTGAATTGATTCAAATACATTTTTGTGGCACATCCCTATTTAATTCAAACCAGTTTTTACTGAGCAACTGAGTTGTTGGATGGTCACAAGGCACAAAATGCTTATACAGTGGAAGTATTAACTGTATTCCAGTTGTAATGTTGCCTGTAACAAAGAGAATCAGAAAGAGGGGCTAATCTGAGGTTCCATATCTTGACTCTTCTTGCCATAGTAAAACTTGGCAACATTCAACCATATTGTAACATAAATGATTAACATTACATCATCATTTTGAACTTGGAAGACACTGGGTAGTACTGCACAAGGATACAAGTCTCAAGTTTAAACCTTGTTCTCAAGTGGGACAGTAAATGGTACACAAATGTGTAGCTCCTAGACATGAAAGCACATGCTTTAGACCTCTCCAAATACAGTCCTGGTAGGTCACTGCACTCCCCCACAGGTCTGTCATATCCCTCTTTTTATTGTGGGATAATGGAAAAAAGGGAAAAACACAAATAAAAGATCCCCCTTTTGAAGCAGATCGGGGATTTGACTGCATAGTGCTCAGGGACAATCTCCTGGATAAAAAAAAGGCAAGAAACAACACTATAGATATTCTGCAACGAAACAAGAGATACAGATGACTAAGCCATAGGCAGCAGGAAAACTGAAAAAAAACCCCCAAAACCTTAAATTTCACAGATAAGTGGGTAAGTCATGAAACAAATATGAAGAAAAAGCAAGACTGTTCTGTAACTGGAAAAAGAATACGATTCCATCTCGTTAAAATCATTTGTAAGGAAGAGAAAAATTATGTCTGCAAAAAAGCAAACCAGTATCTGATAAAACCGAGTATTTACAAAGGAGAGGCCCAGATAATTTACACACAAGAAGCTTCAAGGAAACAACTGAGGAGCTCTCTGAAACACAAATGTTGTTTTTTAAATAATCTTAAGAAATTCTAAACATTAAAGGACTCTCCACATTAATATGCAGTATTAAAAAAAAAAAAGGGGGGAGATTCAGGAACTCTAGAATTATTAGCTTGGCATGGATCCTGAACAAAATAATACAATGGCAATGGGAAAAATGGAAACTAAAAATATCCTGTCAGTCAAGCAATCTTCATAAGGTCAAGAGAGGAGAGAGACGACTGAAGCTCCAGCTCCCACAAGTAAGACAGCACAATCTACTGGCGCTGCTGCTCTGAAAAATCTTTTTCCTTCTTTGTGGGATAACTAAAGGGCACCACAAAAAAAAAATTACCACAAAGTCTCACTGGAAGACCGTAACCCATAATTGTACCCAAAACTGAAGAACTGCTCTGCTGGAAAACAAAGCATGCAGAACAAAGGAGCAAAACAGAAGCATCCTTGATACCAAAGGAAAACCTTGGCAAATTCATCTCAGAAATCTAATCTCTCAAATCCTCAGCAGAAGTGAGATTTGATTGAACCTGACATAGAAAGAAGGGTGGCAGAAGGATTAGTTGCACAGCAATACAGATACAAAAGTGCTTCCAAGAACAAAATCCAGCAAAATTTTAAAGAGTAAGGAAACAGAGAACAACAAAAAGAAAATACAAACTGTAGTATATGGTAAGAGAAGAAACCAAAGAATTGGAAAGTTGCCAGACAGCATAGAGAAGAATGTTCATCTCTCAATGTTTAAAGCAAGCCTTTCATTCCCAAATAAAAGAAGAAAGAAATTTAACAAGCCAAGTTAGGGAAGGTTTGTGTGTGCACGCATGCGTGCAAGGTATACACTCCTCCAACTCAAATAAAATAAATCCAAAGCATCACACAGAAATACAGAATAAAATACGCTGCACTGAAGTAGCACATTTGCAAAAGAGCTAAAGTTTTCCAGTCTAATTTATAAAGACATTATAGTACCTACTTCAACACCTATCACAGGTTACCAAGGAAAAGGAAGACCCTGGATGAATTAGACCTTTACTTAGGGCAGCAAATATTTATTTTCAAACTCCTCCTTTTCCCATCAAAGCCAACATCAGTTCATAATGGAGCATGAACTGAAATTCTTATTAAACTGAACACAAGGGAGAACTGCCCAGAACTACTGGCCTAATCTGACAGGCAGATGTCATTTTTATACAGAAAGATAAGCCTGTAAAAAAAAAAAAAAAAAAAAAGGTATCGGGGAGAAGAAAGAAACAAGAAGCATTTCAGTTAGGTAGGAGAAAGGAGCAAAAATCCCGACATGTGCTTCTGAGTTTCACGATTCTTCTCTTCTTGTCCACAACACTAATTTCTGACAAGCCTGACGTATTGCAGCCCCTTTACCAGGATGCATTCAAGAATTTTCCACAGGCAAAGGTAAGGAAGGTGCTAACATCCCTCTCAGCTGGAAGTTTAGAAAGCGTTTTGGTATCATGGAAAAACCTGAAGAGTAACACTAGGAGTTATTTAAGAATCAAGACACCTAGGGATGGAAATAGGTGAACTATATAGAGCAGAATTAAAACTAAACGGTGCTTCTGTTAACATGAGTAAGTTGGAGGTAGGATGTGTAACAGGAAACAAAAAAAATAATAATGTATACTCAACTAAAAAGTAACCTGGATATTAATTTTCTCACTTTTCAAGGTCAAAGCTGCCTAAGTAAGTGTATTTCTTCTTATAGGCAGCAGTACTCAGTGGATTATAAAAAAACCCCAAACCAATAAACACACAGAGGAAGACAGAGAGGAATGGAATTTAATCATAAAACAAAAAGATATTATATTTTTAAGATATAGGTACCTTGACAGCAATCTGTCTAGAAGAAGATGTTGTATATCCACAACACTGTCAACACTGAAGCATTCAGTGGCCCTCTCGGAAGACAGAAGGTTCCAGACTTAGAATTGTGCAGCTACTTCCATCTAAGAATTAAAAAAAAAAAAAAAAAAAAAAAAAAA